>Ga0214542_1007857_pt1 | contig 18192 bp, 9 predicted proteins | sample CNSS1metaG_FD_160096 | JGI IMG/M metagenome (GOLD analysis project Ga0214542, IMG submission 160096) | Root nodule microbial communities from cowpea collected in UCLA plant growth center, Los Angeles, California, USA - CNSS1 | ecosystem: Host-associated > Plants > Roots > Nodule | place: USA...
ATATATATATATATATATATATATATATATATATATATATATATATATATATATATATATATATATATATATATATATATATATATATGTATATGGTATTGTTTTTTCATGTTCATGTTTTGCTTTACTTAACCCTCATACGGTTTTCTGTTAATAATAGTTATATATTATTAAAGTCTATGTTTATCAGTTTGAGTTGGCCTTTAGAAGTAATGAACCTTAAATTGGTATTTTATTGTACCAAAGAAGGAAAATATTTCAAAATTTGATGCCCAGTATGAAGAATGATATTAAGATGTGATTTTTAATGGTTGTACATTTTTAATTAATTACAATGGTTCCTCACTTTCCTCTATAAAAAGATGAAAAAGATTTCATCGTATCACTTGCTCCAACGTAAAACTTAAAAAATAATTGTTCATCATTTTAAAATCTTGAGAAAGTTAGTAAAACTGTATCATTGTTTTCTCAAAAATTAATTGAACTCAACCCGTACTTGGTGTTTTTATATACAAATTTTGTAACCTTTTGCCATTTGCACGGTTATATCATCTGACTTACGTGTATTAGGTATGGTTCCCCAAGATCATAGATGAAAAAAACAACTAAAAGTTGAAGTGAAATGAAGTTAATTCAGCCCTAACTAAATCATGTTTGTACTGTTTGAAGTACGAAACTTGAAAGATAGTATTACTTATTATGAAAATAGAGACAAATTTGCATGTAAAGATTAACACCAACCATGTATCCACCACACTTAAACAACAATACTAAAGGCTGATTCAGTGAGAGAAACGTTTGGTGTTGACTTTGACGTGTTTGAAACAACATTGAGTTAAAGTTTAGAGTTTGGTTTGGACATAATACGTACAAGTGTTTTGTTCTTTTGTTTTAAGGTTGTGTTGTCCACAAACTAAGCATTAGCAAGGAAAGCTAATAGGAGCCAAATCCAAAGGGCAATGAAGTGTTGGAGTTGGTGAATTAATTATAAATTTAGTGTCTCTCTCTCTCTCTCTCTGCCTCGATGCCACCGCTCTTACACAAATCCATTATTTATATTTTCCAACATTAATATGCCTAATCTTTTCCTCTGTCTCTTACTTTTCATCTTTTCATGGCTACTCACTTCAATCTGCAACATCAACTTTTCAACTACTCGTAAGCTTCCTCTTGCTTTTTCTTCTCCTTCCTGTTCTTGCTCTAACAATTGTTACAAGCGCATCAAAATAACCCCTTGTGTGCTGTAAAAGAATAAATATTATCTGAAACAATATTAAACTCACTGCTTATCCATTGTTGGTATTTTCCTACCTGAAAGTTGAAATTTGTTTCTGAAGATGAGTTTCTACTTTTGGTATATAATCCTTTCGCTACCCCTTTTTTGCCCCGTTATGAAATTAATCAGCCAATCATCCATGGGACCAAAATCAGATAAAAAATATCAAAGAAAGGAAAAATTACCTAAATTGTTGGAAGGTAGCCTTTTCTACGAAAGTTAAAAAATTTCATCTTCTGAACTGCTGTTGTTGATGTCCTCGTAACAATGTTGTTGTCAAGGTAACCAACAAGTTTTGAGTGGTATTACCCAGTAACAATTTGAAAAAAAAAAAGACATATTATACATGAAAGTACATTGTCACTTGTATCTGTTCTGTATGAAATCAAGTAGCAGCTTACTATATAGTATCAGTCACTAGTTCAGGAGTTCCAACTAACTTGTTTTTTTCTTAATCTTTGATGTGTTTGATTTCGCTATGCATTTTAGACATTGCATTTGTCAAAAGTTTATGTATCTCTTGTTTCTTCCTAAAACAGATCCGTTGGGCTAGATGTCAGAAAAAGAACAACGGCTTATGCCCTTCAACACGCCAATTCAAATGTTTTAGATGAGAGAAACAATAGTTCTTTGAATAGTGGCATGTTAATTGGATCTCTGTCTTCATGTTACACATCCTTCAAGAAGCTCTCATCATTGGCAGCATCAGCTAAGACATGTTTTTCTGGTTCTGATGATCAAAGCAAAGAAGCAATTGAGGTTACTGATGTTACATCCAGTAGTGAGGGAATAGAACATAATAGGGTGCACTGTGTTGTGTGGTTATTGCATGAATCTTCTAGGAGTTTTTCCCAGTCAATCAACTCACTTGGAGTAGCAAGGAGTGGTCCTGCTCTTGCAATGGCTTGGATTGGGAAGGATGTGCATGAATGGCATAGACGTATTGCTTATGAGGTATATGCAGCAAAATGTTCTATAGTGAACAAATACATAGTTGTCTCCTACACATTATTATTTTTTTACGTTATGGGAATTTGTGATATAAGCCTGTTACCATTGACATGTACATGTAGGTTGCAGTTTATGCTTTAATGAAAGCAGTAATTGATTTGGAGATATTGCTTTCACATGAACGACTAAATGAATTTTCCCCAGTTAAAGAGATGTAAGCTTTTACTGTTTCTGCTTTTCTTGACACATATATATAAGAGTTGTAACATGTTGGAATTTTATCAAACATTTGATTGGAAGAATAGTTGTGCATCATATTACATTTACTATTTCTGCTTTTTCCTTCCTCGTTAATTGTAGTAACAATGAAAGTGATTTTGTTAAATACAACTGATGTAAGCATTGCTCTCTCATCTGTGTTACTTGTCCTCCATGTTTCAGTTTGAGCCCACAAATGAATCAAATGAGAGAGCACATTGAAATTCGACTGAAAATGAAGCATCCATATTTGGTGCAGTGGTTTAGAGACACTGAAATGCCTCGGATAGCAGGATATTTTATTCCACTCCTAAAGAAGTGGTCCATGGAATATGCAGGAAGGTTTGTTTGAAAAAACCTTGTTTTCAGAAACATATTTTTGAACCTTGGATGGAATTCCATTTTCCTAGTCAATAAATGTCCTTGCATTGGCTTGATTTTCAAAGTTTTCCTTCAAGTTGATGATTTTATGTTCATTTCTGTTAGATTCACCATATATTCGGCAGAAGAAATTTAGCCTGACAGAAAAGTATTCAGCGGTATTGCAGGAATCATTGTGGCTATAACATGTTGTAGTGCAGTGGTTAAATTTGGCTCAAGGCATATCTGCTGCTCCTTACTTGTATTGTCTCTTGAAGATGTTTTAGTCAAGCTTATGGACTTTTCACCCAATCTTGCATCTATTGACAAATTACATCAGTTAGCAACTGAGGCAGGATTTGAACAGGATTTCTTGTACCATTTTGGTGGGAAGGTTTTTCCCAGTGAGAAAACTGAGGACCTAGAGTTTTGGATTGGTTTGGCCCACAAGAAACTATTGAAAGCCTTCAATGAAGAAAGCATCACTTTAAAGAAGCAAAATTTTCAGCAAAAGGTCAACTTGCAGAAATTTGATGGATAAATAGGACTTAATCTGAGCATATAATATTTATTTAAGAAATAATTTGCCTCATCCAAAGGGAATAGCAGAAGCATATAGTCAAACATATTTGGTTAAAATATAGTCCTGTTGATACACTGTTGACATGAAGACACAAAAGATGTTGGTTAAAACATTTTTCTTTTTCAGTTTTACAAAACAGATAATATATTTCTAGTCATGGTTTGCATGATCACTTGACATGCCTGCCAAATAACCGATATTGTTTATCTCATTATTTTATAGATGCATGCATGGTTATATATCATTCTGTACTCAGACATTTGTTTATGCTGTTCCTTTAACAGATACGAGCAGACAGTTTGGCCACATTGGGACTTTTTACATACCTTGGAAGAAAGACTAGAATGTTTTTGTCAGTAATGGGCATTAAGGATCTTGATGGAGTAGTCAAAGACTTCCTCAGGTTGATCTCTCTGCTTGTTTGTTACACTTTTAATCATTTAAATTTTCAAGATACTGATAGTGAAGATTCAATGCTTTGATTTTAGTTATCTGGAATTTGGCATTCTTTTCATTTATCCGGAATTTTCCTCCATCAGTGTGTACCAGTGTTTCATGGAGGTTAGTTTCTGTTAAATACCATTTGTATGTTGAGATTAATTGTCACGGATTGTAATCTATATGTCTTTCAGGTGGTAACAGATGAGATAGGATGGCTTGATTTTTATATGTCCTTTGTTCAAATAAACAGCAAGGAGAAAAGGTCTAAACAAAATGCTCGCCAGGCAGAGAAAGAGATAATTTCTTCTGTAGTTTTTACTGTGTGCTATGATGTTTTCTCTGGGTTTGCACACTTCAATCGCTCAACTCAACAATCATTGGACACAACATCACGGTCATACTTGCTTATTTGGTAATATTTAGTTCATACATCAGTTTAAATAGTTTAAGTTTCTTTGTCTAACAATAGCACCTATTAACCTTGTATGTTTTGCATTCTGTTTTTAACATCCTAGTCAGGGTTTGCTTAGTTTTTGTCTGCAATATCACTGGGCTGCTTATGACAAGTCGGGGTAGGCTGGTTCTTGTTTGATGGATGCCTTACTCATCAAATGCTGAGGATCATTAATTAGTGACTATTTTCAGGGAATCACTAAATACCATGGACCATGCTGCAATTGACTACCAAACATCATATATGGGAAGTATAACTGGACCCAAGTTACCTCGGGTGTTTGAAGTTCAGCAGATGTCACATGATTTAACTACAGAAGGATGTCCAGAGATTAATTTTCGAAACAGTTGTACATTCAAAAAGGTATGTCAGTATATGTGATTTATTATAACAACAAGATCTATATATAGCAAGTTAATGAAATTCATTATCTTGCAAACTAGGAAGTAGGTTGATTCCTTTTGTGAGTTCTATACTCACAGAAGGTTTTGATTTAATTCTTTTGTTCAGTGTTGTGGTTTTTGCTCACGTATTTTGGCAAGGACAAATATTGGTTTTGTCGATGTGTTTTCAAGTGTCAACTTTGTGGAACATCAGTTAGTTATACATGTCTTCCTCTTAGTAAGCAATGTTTCCTTTTTCAATCACAGGCTTCAGTTTCTGCAATCACAAGTAAGAAAACATATGAGAAAGACTCTTGTATTGACAAGTCAAATACTCAGCCTCAAAATTTTATCAAGAGATACATAATCAAATTGGCATCCACAAGTGCAGTAAGAGTTTTAACAGTGTGTTTCTGGTAGATGAGTAAGCTGTGATGACTCTACGTTTTTAATCTGTGGAATATTTTACTAGGACATCTGGATGGGTACTGTGTTGCTCTTCACAGATATTTCTGTTGCTTTAGAGTTACTCTCAAGGCAAATGCATGGCTGCAAGCCTTCGGGGAGTCAAAAAAAGAGGCTAAACAGAACCTTGACAGACATAATTGTGCTAATTCCAGTGACAATCTTGATGCTGCTTCCTGTGAGCACCTTTATCCTTTCAGAACCTTCTGATTTGGTTAACTTGACAGAGGAATTGATCACTGAATAGGCAATTATAATACAGTATAACTGTTATTACTCGGAGAAGAAATTGCTGGAAGTTTTTCAATTATAATAAAATGATTTTCTTTCTGTTTTCAGGTAACAGCTGTAGGCCATGCAGCTATTCTGACAGCTATCAAGAAGTATATGCCATTCTTGGTAACTTTTTGCTGCCTTGTCTTTCAAGATTTTCCTTTGTCTTCCCTACTCATGAACCATGCTACTTTATGCAGATCCCTTCATCTTATTCTTCAGAGCGCTTGGATGTTGTAAAGCAAATAAAGCAAACTAGAGAGATGGGTGATCAGTTACATTTGGCTCAGTTTGACCTTGAAGATCAACCAGTAACCATTTCTTCAATATGACCGAGTCTCAGTTACATTTGAACTTCATAGTGCCAGTGTTTAATTATTAGAATCAAACTTTTTGGTCAAAAGTAGAAAATTATAGCAAAGTCCTTCCAAATCCAAAGGGGTTCTGTATATTTGGATAACCGTTATGAATACATTTTTGGGTGCTGAATATACTTTTGGAGAAAGATAACTTCTTGTATCTTTTATTTTGACAGTACTTCTGGAAGGAGTGTTAATACAAACATGTATTGCTGCAATGAGGTAAGAGTGTCATGATTATAGATAAAAGAAGTACTTACATTCACCTATTTTTTGATTAGTAATATATAAATTATCTTGTTTAAACGTTAAAATGCTAAATTACAATACGCGTAATTTCATAAAAGCTACAGCAAAGTTTTCACGTAGTCTAGAAGGAAGTTCTTCATTTCACACATAATGGATACCAATAAATATGAATGGACATTTGGAAAATCTGAGTTGTAATTTACTTGAAGCCTGAATTACAGTTGCAATATCTCAACCATTAACTACATACAGAACATACTCATGAAAATAAAACATTACAGTGCTACACAACATTCTTGTGCTAAAATCTATTCAAAGCGACAACCATTTTGAATCTCTTCATGTCCAAAACGTATTCTCATTTTATTATTTTGCTGTCGACATGGACATGTAGAATTTCATTTGTAGTGCTCCACCACTGACAGAAAAACAACTTTTTTGCACAGGTAACGAAACTATTAACTGTTTTTGATCTATAAATGTCCAGCAATTCCACACCGTAAATATCCTCCACAACAACACAAGATCTAAAGTTTAAATCATTCTCCTTGAATCACGAGCAGAGGTCATATGGTCCTACAAGCATGAAACGATGTATGTTAATAAACCAAAAGCTAAACAACAGATATCATCTCGATAAATTCTCCAGACAGCACACGTTTATCATTCAATTCAAACTTAAATGTGTTAAATATAGAAAATTGTACCATATTTTAACATGAACATGAACAGGAACAGTACTCTACCTCTTTCATCTATGGAAAAGCAAACCAGTAAATGGCACCATGATCTAACAAGGTAAATTATTCATCCAGGCTATCGGTTTGCAGGTGTTCAGTAATGGATTTTTTCATTCAAACCTACGTTTCGACGGATTGCCGGTAAAATACCGAGGGGCTTGTTTTTGAAGATAAAAATCACATTTTAAATTATTTCATTCCATTCATGTAGCTAAGTTGAATACTAATGAATCTTCACTTCAAAATGCAAAAATTCAAACCAGATCCTTAACAAAAAGTAAACCAATGGAAGGTACTTGTAAAGTATTCACACCAAACTTACAGAGATAAAGTCAAATGCTTTAGTTTCTTCTTTCCTTGAGGTGTTGATCATTGAGCTAGGAGTTTGAGTTTGAAAATTTGGTTGAAATATGTCTGGCAAGGGTGATCTTCCATTGGGACCAGCCATTTGAGTAATACCATCATCTCGCATGTTGACATTATTAAGGTGTTGGAAATTAGCCATTGTTGCTAAGAATTGCTGTTGAGCCAAAAGAGTTCCCATGGCACCGTAATTAAGAGGCTGGGAAGAATAAGCTTGGTTCAACATGAAGCCAGGCTGCATATTAAAAGGCAGAGCACCAGTAGGAAAAATTGGATTTACATTCAACCCCATTGGCTGAGAGCTCAACATGCCATCTGAAGTATTGCCAGGAATATGGTCAGTTAAGCCTGAAAATAAAGATTCAGATTGCATGGAAGGATTCTGCTTTGTACTAGAGGTATTTTCATCGATTGATAGACCACCCACTAAATCAGTAACAAGCTCCTTATGGTTTCCGTGGTCAGAATTGGAAGTAAAAATGTCAAAAAGTCCAGGATCGTTGATATTCCCCTGCCTATGACTCTCATGATTGCTCTGCTTATCACTACCAACAGTCATCCCAGAAAAGAGATCATCAGCATTTTCTTTGTTCTCACTTGTGTGAAATGAAACATCAGCAAATGGATCATCATCATTTTTTATTTCTTGACTAGCCCCAATAGAGCTGCTGAAATCTCCAAATAAATCATCAACCAGAGGAGTGGATGTCAAAGTTGATATATTTTGATCTGTTACACTCTTTAGAGTGTCCTCAGTTCCTTGATAATCATCTGAATCACCAGTGTCAATCAAGTTAGGCAGCTCCACAACAGCAGCATTCTCTGTTTTCACAGCATTCTCTGAATTAATTGCAGAGCTGTTTGACTGGCCTTCACCTAAAAGACCAAGAACCTGTCCATCAAGGGGCCAAGTGCTGAATTAAATTACAAAGGTTGCTCTTAAACTTATTAGCTTATATCAACTGAGTGCCAATCGTCTAATAAGCTATTACAACAGCAACACAGCCTCATCCACTAGGTCTAAGCTATTACCGTTAAAATATTTTAAAAATTTACAAATGACAGTTTAGACATTTGGTATAGCGTAATTCATTTCATTCACAATTGACAAAGAAAAAAAAAACAGAACAGTACATTTACAGGGGTGAGACTCACATGGAATTTCTTACTGGTATCTGCACTTCCGAAGCTAAGAACAAAATATTAATTATCAAAGCTGTTTCACAATTCAGATTCCATTATAATAATTAGCATCCGACCTACACAGTCTATAAGGTTTCACATGAAAAGCCCATCCATAACCTGTCAATACATTCCTCTCCAATCACCAGTGATAAACCTTTAGAACTAAAATTTCAAACCTGAGAGGCTAGCGCTCTCTAAATTTGCTTATCAAATTAGCTTAGAAACCTTTGATGATATCATCCAAACCCAATTAATACTGTTGCTTTAGGGACAGCAATATGCACAGCTGACTTTAGTCTGTCACTATTGAATATTCTTAGATTAATATGTAACAAGTTCAGCACAAACTAGTGATATCATACAAAGTACCACCTTTACATTAGGGACAGTGACAGCATATTATCCACAGCTGCTGACTTTAGTCTGTCACTATTGAATATTTTTTGATTAAATATATAACCATAAGTTCAGTACAAACTATAATCTATCATTACCTTAGTTGACTCTATATGACCAATTTTTCTTCTTGCTGGTTCACTAGTTTTTTCATCACCAAAACTTTAGGGAATTTAATCACACATTAAAAAAAATTGAAATAAGTGCAAAGTGTAAAATAATTGATATGGAAGCTTCATGTAATAGCTATTCATTTAGATAGATAATGAGGGTACCTTCGCAGCCCTTTCCCGTAAAGAGACTTGCGGAGATTCAGAACATCTCAGCACCACATCTCTATTTTCAGTGAAGTAAGATTCCACCAGTGAAAAATGATCATCATCCTTCTTCCTCAGAATGGACTCAAGGACACAAACAGCTTTCATGCGAACCTGCAAATATTATTCACACAACACAAGTTAAAAATAATATCAATGCAATCAAATAAAGATATAATGTAAAGTCACGCTATATTCTGATCCCAAAATACTTAGAATGAAAATAATCTGTAAATCCTAAAGACTTATATAAATAAACAAGTGCATATCTGTATATTTCACACGGTTTTTCATGTCTAAATTTACATTTCTGCAAAAAAATCAACATAATAGACATGCCTGCCAAATTGGAGATTGAAGCTTCAGTTCAAGGGCATGACATAAAGCCAATGCATCTAACTTTGCAGCCTCTGCTAGGAAAGCTTGAATTGCATCACGAGTGGGTTGCAGGCGAACACCTCCTGAAGTAACAATTGTCTCCAGTAACTTATGCTCTCTTGTCTTACTCTCTACAGAACTTGCACCAGATTCCCCATTTGATGTTTCCGTCTTAGTTACTCTTGAATCTTGGTTCCAAGGACCAGAGGATTGATTCTTTGAACCTCCAAAACTACTCTGAGCTTCATTATGATACGAAATTGGTTCATATCTGTCACCATGTTCTGTTTCATTGGTCAACGATCTACGAAGATTTGGACTCTTATAGCTGCCAGGATCATTTTTCATCAGCGAATGTCCCTGCGTTAAGGTATTAAGCCCTTGCTTAATTGATGCACTTCCAATACCAACAACCTCACTGATAAAAGATTTTTTATCTTCCTGTGGCGGTTCATAGTTTTTATTCCCAAACCCTTGTATCCGCCGGTTTAGATCTTCAGCAGGTGCTGGCTTACTATTCTCTTCTGAAAAGATGGCAGAGATAGCCTCGTGAGCAGTGTCTCTCACAGCCTTATTTAGTGCATCACCTTTCAAAGGATCCAACTGTCCCTTGTAGTGAAACAACTGACGAACCGCCACTGAATGTCTCTGCATTTCCCTTCTGAACTCCACGCCAGACTTCCCAACCACATACTTTATCAATCTTAAAGCCTGCCAACATTAACACAAGCATGTAACACAGCATAAAGTGTTCAGATAAATGATTATATGATGCAATTTCAAATCTCTGACACCAAAAACCACTATAATCCTTTCTCATATCCCCACCTCCAACTTCACACTGTATAATTGCAAACCTAATTCTAACTATTTCAATTTTCAAATCCACTATCCCTTTCATCCCTTATGCAAACACTAGCAGCTATTCCAAAAACTCCCCGCACCCCAAAAACAATAAAAAAGTATATAGAAATAAAAAATTTGAAGTTTGACCCATCCAGATCCAACTCATCCAATCTCAAGCAGGTTACATCAACCAAAACCAAATGGATTTTTAAGTACCTTCTGTTTCACAATTGGGCTTTTATGTTCCAAACGTTTTAAGACAAACTCCGAAATCTCCTTCACAATACTAACGTGCGAAGAACGCAAAAGTTCGCTGATTTCCTCCAATTTGTAAACGGGTGTGACTTTATCTTCATCGGACGTAGCTGAATCGATCAACCGCGACCGCCAGTACGACTCCACCGCTCTTCGACTCGATTCCATTTTTCCCCAGATCACAACAACCCTAAACTTCCCACTGAGATGGGATTTTAATGCATAAACTTTATTAAACCCCGAGACGAATGCTAATTCTCTGAACTTAAACCCACGGATCGATCGAGTAAACGATGACCCAGATGGAAAATCCAAATAGGGGTTTGAAAAGTCGCAAAATTTTGAGGTAAATGGAATGAACAACGATGCCCCTCCGACGGGGTTTTGAGATTTGGGGAAGAATCGAAGACGACGAACGACTAAGAAAGAAAAAACAATTTGTGGTACCAAATATCACTTGGAAAAATGAACTCGTGGAATGAAGTTTCACTTTTTTTCTTCGTCTTTCAACTAAAAAAAACAAATAAAATATTTATAAATTTAAAACAATGACGTGCTTGTGGATTGATAAAAAAATTATTCTTACCTATTATTCAGACAAGATTAATTTTAATTAAATACTAATATTTTATTGTTAATTTAGTTTCATGTTCAATTATGGTGTTATCTTATTTTATTAATTGTATAAATTATGGTGGAGAATTCTTTGGATGTATTATACTTTTTTTCTTGGTAAGTAACAATTGTTATCGAATTCGGTGGCACATGCCAAATTTGGTTACCATTAATAGAGTACATTAATGATTATCACTCTACATTTTTAATTTTTAATGTAAGCACAATTCCAAATTATTTTTGTAAGAAGTAAAACAGCGTTTATTTTTATGATTTATATATATAAATCGTGTTTCTATTCAACTAATTGTAAATTTTATTTTATGTTAGCGTACTATATAGTAAAAGAAATTAACCATTTAAGATATACTTGATGATAGGAGTTTGAATAACTTTAAAATTTTAAATTTAAATTTAATTATCATGTGGTAAAAATAAATGAAAACCATTTAAAACATAAACAATTAAAAAAAAAACAAAGTTTGGTTTCGAATGTTGGTTGTCATCCTTTTCATGTGTCTACCTAGGAACCATAAACAGAGACAAACGCCAAAGAAAGAAAAGACAGAAATAACACGCACGTTTTTCATTTCTCATTAACATTTGTTATTTTTTTTTCAATTATTTCAGAATTAAATATGTTTTTGTTACTCAACTTTCAGTAAATTTTAAAATTATTCCATTTCAAAATTTTAGATCAATTTAGTTATTCATCTTTTAAAATATATAAATCTAGTCATTTTAATCAAATTTTGTTATGTTTATTTGATGTTTCGTATGTAATTTTTGAAACGTCAAATAAACTTAACAAAATTTGATTAAAAAGACTAAATTCACGTATCTCAAAAGATGAAAGACTAAACTGGTTCAAAATTTCAATATGCACTAATTCCAAAATTTTAAGACATAAAAACATATTTAACCTAATTATTTTAACCTTTCATATATTATAATACAACTTAGTAAGTATGCATATGGGGGAAGCTCAAGAACAAGAAAAGAATATTTTTCTTTCATTGGAATTTTTTAATGGAAGAGAGAATACACACTCCACAATTTTTCTTTTTTTCCTTACGCTCTTTGTTGATTTTTTTTAAAGAATATTAACTAATACTATAAAAAGTATATATGTAATTTACTTCCTAATTCATGTTTTAAACAATTTATTTATTTTAGTCAAAATAGAAGAAGAAACAGTCAAGAATTAAAACTTTTCATAACCATTCCTTTAGCTTTTTTTTAGTTTTCCTGAAGATACTCCATCCCACTCATGCTCTGGAACCAAATTTTCGGAATCCTGTAATGGGGTGCAGAAAGAAATTTGATGGGTACAGAAAGAAACATCCACTCATTATTAATGTTTGCGCCTCTTCATGCACCTCATATAGAGAAACTTTCCATTTTTTTTTATGGTATACAATTCAGAAATTAAAAGATAATTTCAGTTATTTTGTTATGAATTTTACTTTGAAATTTTCTTAAAAGAAAGCGTTACTTTCAGATTATACAATTTAAAAAAATAAAACGAAAAAAAAAGGACATATGAAGTTCAACAAAAATGTTATGAAAGTGCAGAAAAAAACTCACTTATACTATCTTTATTGAGTCCAAACACCGTTTCATAACCTTATAGGGTATTTTAATGGTAACTTATGGATGATCTATTTTCATAAGCTTTTCTGAACAAGATATGTTTTAAAAACATATGATACCTGGAGAATTACATTTAAGAACGTGTGTAATAAAATCTCTTAATCATTAACTTTAAAATAATATTTTTAATGTTGTTTCTTAATTAAAACACTACAATGTAGAAAGAAAAATCATTTACTATGTATTTTTTTTATAACCAATCCAAAATTTTCTTTTAGTAAATAAGTATCTTAATTTTAATTTTTTATTACATTATAATAAATTATTTTTTAGTATTAAATTTTGTATTTTAAAAACATAGGTATTTTAAAGAAAAATAAATTTATTTTTCAAAAAGTAATAGGAGAGAAGTGACTTCATCTTTTAATGTTGAAAAGTTGAAAAAAATATTCGTAGAGTTTTATATTAATTCATTGCAACTTAATTCAGCAAAATGTTTTCGGATAGGATTATACTCGATTAGTAAAAAATAAAATTCTAAGAGTTTTAGGATCTAATTTATATTAAATACAAATTCAAAATTATTCTTCAAAATTATTATACTAATTATTATTTACAGAGATTCATAATTATCCAAATTCAAAAAATTTATTAATTATGTTTTAATTAGATCAATATTTGGCAAGTACACTAAGGTCAAATACCATTCCATTTTACTCTATTAATTTGTTTTGTTTTAAAATTCTCGCTTTCTAGAAGTAAAAATGAAATTCATTTTCTGCAGTATAGATTATTAAAACAAAATTGAGAATAAAATAAAAAATAACTATTTATAAAAGAATATGATTATTTTTAATAAAAGAAATAGTTGAAAAGTTTTGTTCTATTTCAATTATTCATGACTCCAAAATGCGAACGATCCTTTATTCATGTTCCCAATCTTATCATTCTGTGTATTTTAATCACTCTTATCATCATCATTGCCATATTTTTGTTGAACTTGCTTGGCCTGTATCATTGCAGTGTCATCTTTCTTCTCACCGTGAAGAACTTGACCCAGGTAGTTCCCAGTCACTACCCCTGCAACAAACCCTACACTCTGATACACCAAACATCTCATTAAACACATCACGGCTCCTTCGCAGGTTTTCCAAGGATCACTCTTGCAAAAATCACTGCCAGAAAAAAACAAATCAGAATCAGGCCAAAAACATCATTTATAAGATTCTATATCAAATTAATGTAAAATTGATTAAAATAGATTTTATAACGTAAAATAAGTAAGTATTTGATTTTCAAAATCAATTAAAAAATAAAAAATTCACATTGAATAAGAAACAACTAATTAAAAATTGATTCAGCTATATTAGGTTGAACCAAACACACATATATGTGGTGTCATTCCATATTCAAACACACTAAAATAGGTTGAACCAATACTTCTCAAGATACACTCCCTTTTATCAGCATAACAATATCTACGTAAAATTTGAACTACTGGGATAAGTCCCAAACAGATCGGATACATACATAACTAATATTCGATTATTAAAACTATATTTTTTTTTTCAATTACCAAAGCCTTATTACGATGAGTCCGAGAACCTACCCTAAGAGTAACATTAGAACATACTCGTACCAATTTTCTGACTCCTTTTAGATATTGGGTAAAATAATAAAAAATTCTAACCTTAGAAAAGTTGCAGAAAAAGAAAAAGAACAGTATCAAACTCCTGCATTTGTTGTTACAACAAATCTGTATATTATCAAATTTTATCAGATTCCGTTGAAACAAAATTATTATCAAATTTTCACATCTTTTTAAGAGAGAACAGAAGGCTGATAAATAAATGCTTTTAGTGTAAAAAGGACCACAAAATTTCGTTGGTAACAAATAAGATGAAGGTAACTTTCCTGTCAATGACCAAAATTCCACAATAAAAAAGAGAATTTGATTTTTCTAAGACCTAATCAATTAAATTATCAATCTATTGATCAATTAATCAAGAAGAAAAAAACATCAGTATTCTACAACAAAAGAACAGAATTAACAAAGAACAGAATTGTTTTGAATATGAAGCCTACAAATTCAAAGGAAGAAAATACAAATCCGTAGTAAATCAACAAAAATCAACCAAATCATGCACAGAGAAGAAAATACAAAGAAATTTGGATTTAACTTCTCTTTTACCTATTTATTGGCGGAGGTTGCAGAGTTTCCGATGGTGGCGTTTCTAGTTCCCGTCCTCTCTCTTCTTCGATGTAAATTCAAACTAAATTAAGTTATAATGCAATTCCGTATATATTGAATCCGTATATATTGAATTACTTGAAAGTTTTGGCCCATTTAAGTGTTTGGCCCAATTAGTCTGATATATATATATATATATATATATATGGTAAAAGATAAAGTTGAAATTATGAAATATGAATACAAAAGTAGTTATAGATATAATATATTGAATAAAAAATAATTCTTTAATTTATTTTTATTCATAAAAAAATAATTAAAAATATGATCAATTTAATCAAATTCATCCGTGAACAATTCTTACATGATGGATGCATCTATAAAAAAAATATTCATTACAATTTTTTAAAGTTTCTAAAGTACATATTGTAAAATAAATTTTAAAATATAGTGTTTAAAATTTTAAAAAAAAATCAGAAAGATATAATTGCGAAAAAACAAAATGTTAGATTAAGTTTCATGCACGGGACAGTCCATTAAATTGTAATAAATAATGGATGAATCATTATTTGTAAAACAATTTTCATCACATACAATTATCGATTAAAAGTCAAGTAATAATTGTAATTAGACTAGGATAATTATTTAATATAGAGTAGTATAACGTTTGGATAAGAGCGGGGTTAATATAGAGTAATATAACGTTTGCATGGACAGAGATATGATACTTACTCTGTACGTAACCTATCAAAAACCCGTTCAGTAACGCTTCCACGATGATGCACCTCGTTTTATCCATGGAATCAGTTTGTTTCGAATGCCAATATCTATATTTTCTTTTCATTTATTTAAATTTTATTTAACAAATATCATAAATTGAATATTGATATAATATGTGTTCTAATTATTAATAAATATTTACATATTAGATTTAAAAGCATTATAATGTTACGGTGATTAAAATAATTTGACATAATAATTTAAAAACTAATTTAATATTGAAACAAATCTCATAAATAAAATTAATAAGGTGCAGTAAACCTTTTTTAATAAATCCAATACAAAGTTTGTAACTAAAAAATAACGAATAAATTAAATCAAAATATAAATATTGATTCGAATAATAATAATGTTAAATAATATTAATATTATTAATATTAGTAGTTAAAAAAGTTAATATTAAAGAAATAAATTAAAAAGAGATATTAATAATAATAACTAATGGAGAGGAAATATGAATGGACTTTTAAACTTTTTGTTAATATATATATATATATATATATATATATATATATATATATGATTAAAATAATTTAAGCCTTCATTAAATCCTAATCATATTAAAATTAACCTATAAATAAAAGTAATAAAGTATAATAAATTCTTTTAATTTTTGACAAATACCAATTCAAAATTGGTAATATTATAATCAAATGAATAATTTAAAATAAAATATATTTATTGATTCAAATAATAAACATAATTATAATAAATAGTATTTTTAATTAATAATTATAGTAAATGTTTGAATATAATATAAATATTTATTAAAATAATAATACTTTGATGATGATAATAATACTCTGAAAGATAGTATTTGTATATAGAGGCAAATTTTTATACATTGATGATAATTAATTAAGAAAAACTATATTCAGTATTAGCAAGTAAGTAAAATTAAAATTAGAATGCTTCATATATCAAAGACAATTGTTTAAAATAAAAGAATCTATATATTTTATTTTTTTGGTAAAAGAAATAGGTATTTTAGTTATGAATAAACTCGTAGATAAAATATTGACATGAATGTTTACAACAAAAACATATTCTTACATATTATATTTAAAAACAAAATGTTATGGTTTCTCCATAGTTAAAACAATTTGATATCACCATGAATAATTAATTTAACATTGAATTAAATCTTGTAAGTACAAATATAATAAACTCTGTAGCAACTAATGGGTGGCAATAAAATTAATAAGTTAACACAAAATATAATTATTGATTCAAATAATAATAATTTTAAATAATATTATCATTGTTAATATTATTGAGATTAATAGTTCAATGAAAAAGTTAAATTAAAATATATAATGATGGATTACGAATAATGTTTGAACAAAATATATATAATCATTGATTAAATAATAATAATAATAATAATGAGAAAAAATTGTGAATGAACTTCTGGATTTTTTGTTCAGAAGTAAAATATTGATCAAAACAATTTCACGTAATTTAAAAAATAAAATAATTTTAAAACTATCTTAATAAATTAAAAAAATAAAATGTAATAAATTATTCCCGTTCTCAATAAATATCAATTCAAAAATATTGAGTAATAGTCAAAACGAATAATTTTAAATAAAATACATTATTAAATTAAATAATATAATAATAATATAAAATATACCTCAATTATATTTAGTGTGCTAAAAATATTATTAATACCAAAATCATTATTGTTATCATTATTCATATTATATTATTATTATTATTATTAATATAATTATTATATATTACAATTATGATAATTATTTTACTTTTTATTACAATGATAATAATAATAATTATTATTATTATTATAGTCATTATTATAATAATATGTTATTATCATTATTTTACAAAATATTATTATTACATAATATTATTTTTATAATTATTATTAAATATTATTATAATATTACAATTATTACTGTTTTTATAATAATAATAATAATAATAATTATTATTATTATATTCTTATTATATGTAACATTCCAATTTTAGCATCTTAAAATTGATAAAATAAGATGTTTCATCTTAGTGTATAAAGTATATCAATATAATTTTATAAAAGATAGACTATATAAATATATCCATTATACAAACTAACTAAAAAGTCAACAACTATAGCTCTAAACACAGACTAACCACTTACAACAGCTTTCCACTGAGACCTTCCACCAACATAAAAGATGACTCATCATCCTCTAGAGGTGTCTCTTACCCTATAACCACATTTGCTTCCACTAAATACGTGATCATTGCAATAAAAAAAAGACAAACAACACAGAAACACAAAAGAAGAGTAAACTAATTTACAAAAGAGATAATCATACATATTTATATTTAAATCACGCCAAATACTTATAAACATGTTATAAAATATAACTATGATATATATATATATATATATATATATATATATATATATATATATATATATATATATATATATATATATATATAAATACATACATATATATAAATAAACAA
>Ga0214542_1007858_pt1 | contig 18192 bp, 12 predicted proteins | sample CNSS1metaG_FD_160096 | JGI IMG/M metagenome (GOLD analysis project Ga0214542, IMG submission 160096) | Root nodule microbial communities from cowpea collected in UCLA plant growth center, Los Angeles, California, USA - CNSS1 | ecosystem: Host-associated > Plants > Roots > Nodule | place: USA...
CTGAAAACCTTGTCCATTAACCGTTGGTAGGTTGCTCCAGCGTTCTTAAGACCAAAAGGCATAACTCTATAGAAGTAGTTGGCATCATCCGTGATGAAGGCGGTCTTGTTCATGTCAGATGCAACCATGGGGATTTGGTTGTACCCAAAATATGCATCCAAAAAGCTAAGCACTTTATTTCCTACCGCGCCGTCAACAAGTCGGTCGATATTGGGTAAGGGGTAGGCATCGCGAGGGCATGCCTTGTTTAGATCCGTGTAGTCTACACACATCCTCCATTTGCCATTGGCTTTCTTCACCAAGACTACGTTAGAAAGCCAAGTGGTGTACTGAGCTTCTTCTATGAATCCTGCGTTTAGTAATTTTTCGGCTTCAACCTTAGCCGCTAGTCGGCGTTCTTCGCCATGTTTGCGCTTTTTCTAGGAGATGTAGCGGGCTTCTTTGTAGATGGATAGCTTGTGGGATGCTACTAGAGGGTCCACCCCAGGTAGGTCAGCGGCTGACCAGGCAAAAAGTTCGGTGTTGCTGATGAGGATGGGTGTGATGATGACACGCTCGTTAGAGTTCAAACCGGTGCCGAGGTTGATGGAGTGGCCGTTGGGAAGCTCTAGAGGAGAGGTCTCCTCAACTGGTTCGAGACGAACGTCCCGACCTACTCTGGGTCGAGATCTTCGCCTGATATGGCGATGCTGGAGCTAGGTGGTCGCTCAATGTGGTTGGTTTGTTGAATTGGAAGTTGTGGGCGCAGGCTGGCCATGTAGCATTCGCGTGCCAGGCACTGGTCACAGTGGATGGTGAGGATGTCACTGGAAGGAGAAGGGAACTTCATGGCCAAGTGAGGGTGGAGACAACAACGTCAAGGGTGTTGAGGGAAGGACGACCCAGGAGGACATTGTAGGATGTTGGCGCGTCGACGATAAGGAAGCGGATTGGAATTGTTTTGGTTTGGGTTCCTTCACAAAACACAGTGTGAAGGTCGATGTAGCCGCGGGTGGATACTTGTTCGCCAGAAAAGCCATAGATGGGTTCGTTACACGGGACCATAGCGGTGTTCAGGAGTTGGAGTTTTTGGTAGGTGGCCCAGTAAAGAATATCAACGGAGCTGCCTTGGTCGACAAGGACTTTCTTAACGACATAGTTCTCGATTTCAGCAGTGATGACCATGGGGTCATCTTGGTGATGGTCGAGGCCATGAAAGTCGTCATCTGTGAAGATGATGGGAGGTATACAACGTCTGTGGTGGGAATGGGTGATATGATTGATGGATTGGATATGGCAGAGGTGTTTCTTTCTGGAAGAAGAAGTGAATCCTCCACTAGCGAAGCCACCAGAGATAATGTTGATAGTGCCACGTAGTGGAGGATCTGTAAGGGTGATGTCGCTACGGGCCGGTTAGGGTTCCTGGTTAGCGGTTTGAGCTGGGCATCTGTCGTGACGGGAGTCGTGTGGAGGGCGTCTGTGGTCGGATCGAGGGGGGTGGCGGGATCGAGAGGAATGATCGTCTCGTCGGGTGAAGCGACGAAAATGACCAACACGGACCAATTCTTCTATCTTATCCTGGAGTGCTTTGCAGTCTTTTGTAGTGTGGCCATGGTTGCGGTGGTAGCGGCAATACTTGGTCATATCAGTGTTAGGAGGTGTGATTGTCTTGCGTGGTGGGGGGATGAGGTCAGCTTGTAGGGCTTCATCGAGGATGCGGGAGCGGGCCACGGTAAGAGGGGCATATCTAGTGAAGCGGGGTTGGCAGGGCTCGCGTGGACGGGTATCAGGACGGGGAGGTTGCGGGGTAGGGTTGGCGGTGGTGGCTGCATAGTCATTGCAGAATTTGGTATGGAGGGTCTGCATCTCCTCCAAGCGGACATAGTCGGCCGCGCGTAATTTAAGTTCGTGCATGGAGGCAGGTGGGTGGAGGTAGACGTTGTTGGCGAAGGGACCGGGTTGTAGGGTAAGTGCCATGCACTGGAGGATCATCTCTTGGTTGAGGTGTGGGGTGCGAAGAGCTGCCTTACTGAAGTGATCTATGAACGCTCTGAGTGGTTCGCCTTGTTCCTGTCTGATGCCCATGAGGGAGATTGTGGTAGTTTGGTGTGGACGGCTGCTAGCAAAATGGGTGGAGAACATGTGTGAAAGAACGTCGAAGATGTCGATGGAGTAAGGCGGAAGGGTTGTGAACCATTCCAGAGCAAGGCCCTTGAGGGTGGTGGGAAAGGCTTTGCAGAAGACTGCATCTTGGGACGTGTATAGGGCGACATGGGTGATGTATACTTTGAGGTATTCATCATGGTCGGTTTCGCCAGTGTAGCGGTCCAGCATGAAGGGTTCCCACTGGGCAGGAAAGGGGGTGTTGGTGATAAAGTCGGTGAAGGGGTGACGACGTCTGGGCTAGTGGGGAGGGAGGAGATGAGGTGGGATGGGATGGTTGATCATAGCGGGGAAGGTGGAGGTAAGGTTGTGAGGGGGGATGTGGGTTGTTGGCAGGTATTGGGGGTTGTAGGGTGGTACGTGTGTAGTGTGTAGGGTGGTGGGTATGTTGTAGGGGATTTGGGTGGTGGGGAGGGTAGCAGCAGGGGTTGGGGCTGCAGTATGCCCTGGTTGAGTGGATAGGAAGTGAGTGGGATGGGTAGAGGGAATGGGTGTTTGTTGGGTGGTGGTGAAGGTGTGAGGGGTGGGGTTGTATTCGCTTTCCTTTAATTAATGGGGTCCACGTGTATTTATAGAGTATTAATTATGTCTGGTTATGGCATGGCCCGGGCCCTGGTTTGGGCCTCAGTTTGGGCTGTAAGTGGACCTGGGCCTTGGCCCAGGCCCTTAGTTCAACTATTGTGGGCTCATTGGATGGCAGAAGGGATTTCATTTTGCTAAGTCTTTAGGAGCGGTCTGATCTGGTTACTTCTCAACTTGACGGATGTCGTTCTTGCCCGTGCACTGTCCTAGGTTGGCCGTTCTGTTGTTAGTTTAGACTTCGTTCAGTTACGAGTTTAAGTCCATGCCGGCCCAAGTCGTGCACTTGGGTTGTTTCCGGTATATACGTAAGGGTTGTCATTTATATGGTTAAGTTGACCAGGTCCAATACACCAGTCCTCCAGCCATTGCCGATACGATGTGTCGGTGAAGGATGATATGTGTTGTTGTGCTAGTCGGGATCGGCTAGGTGTGATACAAGTGTTTACATTAGGTCCTTTTAGAAAAAAAAATTATTAACGCCATTAATAGCGTGCCACGTGTCAGCCTCTGGTTTTTTGTTTTTTAATTTTTTTAATTTTTTCAATTTTTTATTTTATTTTTTATTTTATTTTTTTGCCATGTGTCAAACCTCTAGTGTGATACATGGCATTGTTAGTATCACGTGACAAGGTACTGCAATGTGTCAATGTATATATACTACTTGTAAATAAATATTTAAAATATATTTAATCATATAAATAGTTTCTAAATTTTAATTGATTAATTAATATTTTTAATTGGATAAATTGAAATAATTATTACATTTGCATAATAAATTATTTTATTATAATTAATAATTGAAACTTAATTTGTATGTGTTAATAAGTTAAATTATAATAGTATAATATAATATAAAAATAAAAAAAATTATAATATAGAAAATTTAATGTTTTTAATTATTTTTTTTTAATTTTTAATTTAAAAAATAAAAAATAAAAAACAAAACATGTCAGTGGGCAAGGGGTGGGCTGGCCCGCCTTTGGCCGACCAATTTTTCGAGCTAGGTGGGCCGGCCCAAAACGAGCTGGCAGGTTGAAAATTCTAACCCGACCTATCTCATTTTGGCAGGCTAACGGGTTGGTCCATGGGCCACAACCCATTTTTACACCCATACCTTGCCGTCACAAACTATAACGTGGTGGTTTTATACAAACTGCCGCAATTACTATTTAATTCACTCCATAAAGCGACATTTGAAAATTGTCAATAATTGAAGTTAAAATTGTCATAAATTTATTAAGGTTTTTAAAATGATTTCAATACAAAGAGTTGCACATAAAAACACCATTATTTTCACTAAACTGAAATATAATACAACATTTCCAACTATATAAAATTGAATGTAAAATTATTCAATCATTTTATAATATCACTATTTAATAAAATTGTTTTTCATAAACTCATAATAATTACTAAAAACATATTACAATAGATAAAGTTTTGTTCACAAATATTTTAATTCATAATTCATATTATAAAAGTTTTTATTACTCAATACATCACCCAAAGGTTTACATGTTCAAAACAAATCACAATTTGTATAACACATTTTCCTAAATTTCTATAGTTGTATTCTTAATAAGTCTTGTCCCTCTTATCCTCGTATGTCATTTGGTGATGGAGCACCACTTCCAATATCCGGTGTTTGGAATAAAAATAAACACATATAAGTTATTCAATTTCAATGTTTATTAAGATAAATGAAGACATAATATAATAAAATTATGTAATTTCTTAAGTAAACTACTAAATTTTACCTTATTAATCGAGGGATATACCAAACGTTCAACCATAACAACAATATGTACAAGAACATGATCTCTATAAGTGATGTAGGCAAGAAGTGTTTGCATTTGGTTTTTGACAGTTGAGTTCTTTTTCCATCTTCATAAACTTGTCCTCTATATATGTTGAATTTGCACTATATGATGCAAAGTTCATACTACTTCACCTTGTAGTGAATTGTTGAAAATCAAGGGTATCAAACGCTTAATGTGATAGTCCTCTAACCCTACCAAGATGCAACATACAAAATATGACACCAATTGGATCATTTGGAGATATATCTTATCTAATTTTTGAGTTTTTCAACATTAGCTCATGTAAGAGCCTAGAAAATTGCATTTTAAAAGTGATAGTGGTTTAAAAATAGTGAGATTAAAAGGTTTTAGTATAAATACAATTGTTAGAAACGAGTTTCATTATTTTAAAATATACCATCTCTCTAGAAACCACTTTTCTAGATTCTCTGACTTCTCTAAGAGTTATTCTTCTCTACTAGTCTATTTGAAGATCTACGACCACTAGGATGATCCTTTTGGCGAGCTCTTCCTTTCTGTCCAATCAATTTCTTCAACCTTGTAAGTTGAACTTCTGCTTGTTTTCTTGTGGGTCTTCTTAGGTTTGGCTTCCATATAGTCTTTCTTTTGGTTACATGTGTCGTTTAAGTCATCAATGTGACTCTCTACTGATCAGTGATCATAACAATAGGTCTTGATTGTTTTTGTGTTGTTCCTAGGTATGGATAGAGCATCTTGCGAAGCTAAAGGTGTTGAGATGTCTTAGGACTGTTTTTGCAGTTTGGTCAGGTAAAGGAAGCTAGTCTTTGTCTGTGTGCGTGAGTCCGATACAAATTTATGGTTGCATGTTGATGCATTTAAATCAAGAAATGAGATTGGTTGTGATTGATGAATTTTGTTACAACATGTATGATGGTTGTGATCTAATATGATGATTGATATTAGCACAATTGTGATTAATTGAGTTTGGTAATTATCATTAATAGTATGAGTGATTTTGGTATGTAAATTGTTTAATGAATCTTGTACGATTGGTTGATTGATTGTGAAGGAATTTGGGAAGAGGTAGGATTTGAGTCATTGATCAAATTGGCACCAACTCCTATGATTTAAAGAATAATTTAGACCAATACCTGTAGGAGGAGTACCAATTTAAGCTATGAAACAACTCTTGATTTCCCAAAAAACATAAATTGAGATTTTTGATATCTGATAAATCGTTGAGCCTCATCATGGCAACGTTGAGTGTTGGCTTTTATGAGCTAATCAACAATGAGCCTCACCATGGCAATGCTGAGCGCTGGTTTTAATGAATTGATCAGTGTTGGGTGCCACTTTTTGGCATTGGGTGTTGCCTATTTTTCAACATTGCATCCTTTTAGTAAAATGAAGATTCCAGCTTCGTTACCCGTCAGATCAAGCTGAAAATTTTGACAGCTAATCATAGACATGTGAATTTTCACTTTGAGTGGTAAGATCTTTGTTTTGAAGTATGTGGTTAGAGAATTGATTTTTATTGTTTGGATGCACTTTATATATGACGCCATTTGCCCTATTTTCTTGTTTTTAATATTTTGGTCACTTTATAAATTGAATTGAATATATAGTTATGGGCATGAGTTGTTTTGTTGATGAAAGAGTTTCAAGGAGGAATTCTAAATGGTGGTATATTAGTGTATGCATTGACAAAAGGATTCATTATTGGTTGGTATCCTTTCTCTAATAACTACTCATACTCAAGTAGAGCATAGTAGGTTATATGGTAAAGAGAAGAAGGAGGTCGTAGTCACTGGACTTGATCAGGTCGTAGGTGCGAAGGAGATTTACCTTGTGAGTGGTTGGGGGATAACCCATTGAGACCAAACTCTACATTGTTTGGAAACCACCATAGGTGTAGACTGCTAAGGAATCTAATGTCAATTGCATGTATTTGGATAATTGAGTTTAGTGTCAACTGCTTCTATGATTATAGAGATAGATATGTTTTATACCATGTTTGTAGGTATTTGGCATGATTTAAATATATGTATGAATATTTCTTTTCTACACTAGATTACCCTGTTGTGTGTTTTGTGTGCTAAATAAAGGAATCATGCTTGGACACTCAATATCAACATCAATAATTCAGGTGGACAAAGCTAAGGTGGAAGTCATAACTACTTTATCATATCCTAAAATAGTAAAGGAAGTCAGGTCATTATTGGGGCATATAGGTTACTATCGAAGGTTCATCAGGGATTTTAGCAAAGCTCCTTTACCACTCTCAAACTTGTTAAAGAAAGATGTAGGATTTGAGATTGATGATTCATGCAAGGAAGCTTTCTTAGAGTTAAGGAAGATACTAAGAGAATTGGAACATTCCATTTGATTTGATGTGTAATGCTTTAGATTATGCTTTATGAGCTGTCCTAATGCAACAAATCAATAAATTTCCTCATGTAATCTCATACACATATTGAACGTTGGACATAGCCTAAAGCCATTATACAACCACTGGAAAGGAGCTTTTGGCAATCGTTTTTGCTTTGGATAAGTTTCGAGCTTACTTACTAGGCTACAAAGTGGTTGTTTTCATAGATCATGCGACTCTCAAATACCTCTGGAAAAAAGGCAGTCAAAGCGAAGGTTGATTAGGTGGCTTATGTTAATGCAAGAATTTGATCTAGATATTGTGGATATGAGTGGTAATTAAAACCTGGTGGCTGACCATCTAAGTAGAATTAATACAGGGACATAATCCCAATTGGTGAATGACAGATTTCCAGATGAGGCCTTGTACAAAGTAGAAACCCCGATAGATGCTCCCTCGTATATAGATATAGTGAATTATTTGGTTGCATCAATGATTCCTGAGCACATGAGTACAAAAAAAGTAATAAGCTAAAGTCTGACTCAAAGTACTACATTTTGGATGATCCCTTTCTTCAAAGAAGTTGTAGTGATCAAGTAATCAGACGATGTGTACTTGAGGAGGAAGTAAACAATATTTTGAGATTTTGCCATGATTCTACTGTGAGGGGCCATCACAATGCCAAGAAGATTGTAAGAAAAGTTCTGGATAACAGTTTTTTCTGGCCAATGATTTTTTAGTAGAGTTGTAACATGCTTCTAGACAGATCTCATTTAATTCGTTCAATTGTAGCTTTCTTTCTCCCTAGCTTGATCAAGTGAGAAGTTGCATGATTTGACAACCCAATAAGTTCGGTGCTCTAATTCGTTAGAGCCCAAATTTCCCCAAATCTGAGACGATCTTATGTCATTTGGTAATTAGAGCTTGGTTGATTGATTTACGTTTGAGTCATTTCGGATTTTCGCTCTCCCATTTGTTCACATTTTGGTTCTCGTTGTTGGTTCTCGAGCATCGTATATGTGAGCTACAAAGAATATCTGGTAGAATGCGTTTCTTGTTCCCCTTTTAACGTTACCTATAATCAGAGACCATAATAAGAAATGGCGAAGTGGTGGTTAAGTGAGTGAATCAGTAGAAGACAACAAAGTTGATTGCACGACTACGATTTCGATGTTCATTCGGTATATGCTCGTGTGTTTACTCTCGTTTGGTCATTTGTTGCATACATGTGCTGGTTGGCCGTTGCATACCAGGTGTTTGGGAAAATGAGTCAATGTAGATTTTGTTTCGTTTGAATTGGCGTGTTCTATTGAAGCACGCAGTGTGTTATGATATTTCATGGGTGGAAAAATTGTTTCTGAAATTTTAAAATCGCATTAGTAGTGGAGTTATTGGTCCCATCTTGTAGCAAAAAAGATCTTGTGAAGTGGTGCTGTAATTGATTATGGTGATTAGGGGGGGCATACCACACATTTGTACAAATTTCCCAGTGGAAAAATATTGAAAATTTTTGCAATCCAACTTCCTAAGTTCGGGGGACAGCAAGATATTGATCCATGTTTGGCAGTCAAAGAAGTTCACCAGGGTAGCAGCTCTTCCAAGCTTTCAGTGGACATTTTTAAGGCTTTCGGGCTAGACGAATTACAAAAAGCAAGCAGTGTGTGTTGAAGCAGAACACGTGATGCAAGATTTCTTGGACAATTAACACAATAGTCTATTTCTCTTGTCCAATTGGAGCTGGAACACTTTTTGTGCAGTGCAAATACGTGTTGTAGCTTATTTGGTGAAACACCTATTTCAGTTTAAGATCACCACAAATCCTTCGAGCCTTGTTGGTGGCATTTAATTTGGTAATACCCATTTTAGTGCAAAGCGTTGCTGCGTCAAGTGATTTGCTCCATTCAGTGCACAATTTAGATTGTTTCAACAAAGCGGTGCAAAGACAATCCAGTTGTAGGTCTAAATACACTGTTTAGATTACTTGTTACATTTTGCACTTTGATGTTAAATTCTTCATGAGTTGATTGTAGGTTCTTTGAAGAACCGAACAGGAACTTGAGAGCAAGTGAAACACGAGTGGAATTGAGTGTAGACACATAAGGAGTGGTGAGACCCATTTCATAATTTTATCTACATTACTTGTGCTAACCACTTATTGTGCTTTATGTTAGTTCTTGTTTCCTTTCTTTCATTGTAGGAATTAGCAATTTTGAGCACTCCACAATGTTCCGTACATGTTCCACCTTGATGGAGGATACCAACTTTATTGTGTCTAGAATTATCAGGCTGAATAGCAAACTTGGGGATCTTAGAAGGGAGCACCATCATCATAGAAGATGATTGCCAAGAGGAAAAAACAAGTGTTATTAGGTGCACCAAGTGTGAAGGTTATGGACACGAAAATTATCAATGTCCTAATTGGAACGCAAAGTACATGACTCTTTTAGAACTCCAAGATTACATTGTATACTTGAAAGAGGTGAAGCAAACTGTTAGGCAAAAGCTCGAAGTTAGACACTTGTGTATTTAAGGGGACCTTAAACACTTGTGTAACATCCCAGCCGGATATTTTTAATTTAAATAAAATAAAATAAAAGTAATATTAAATTCGCAAATAATATTCAAAGCTCATTCCCACAATGTAAGAAAATTCCAAACTTTATTAAATACTCTAGAACTCAAAATACAAAATATACTCGATGTTCACAAAATCCAACAATTGTTCATAAATGACAATTTACAAAAAATAGTTCCCTAAGCTAGCCCCTCTCCAACTTTATGCATCACGAACTCCACCTAAATTATCATCTGCTCCCATGTAACGGATTACACAATCATTGCAAATCACAAACTGATAGGGTGAGCTAACAATATAAACATTTTATATAACAAAGATAGAAAGATGCACACACACACACATACACACACTCGTCGGAGAACCACAATTCTCCAATCTAGAAAGAATGGTCACCACCATGCTCATCCACGTTCTACATCCTTAAATGATTACCTAAAGATTTCCTTTGCTGCCACAAGCCACAACTCGTGGTTCCACCATCTACAAGCCATAACTCGAAGATACACGTTCAAGACTATCCTATTATGAACCCAATTTCGTAATGCCAGGTGGATTTCCTAATATAAACCAAAATTCATACTCTCGACACAAGATTAACAACACCACTAATCATGCACCTATAAATAGGACATCATTAACTACTATTCCAACTCTAGGAAAAGAAGAACCAAATTTATGGTTAGTCCTTAGACCTGTTACAATAACAAATTAGGACTCATGCCACCCCATATTGATATCAACCATTCTGCATTAATTTTTCCCAGATATTTTCACCTTTCATTTTTAATTAGTCCACTTTGCCAATCACTTTTATGACCTAAAGTATATCAGTTAACAACAACTCCATTCACACCTATTTCCCACATTTAATTCCACTTGAACCCCCTAAAGAAACCCCTCAACTCGAGACTCATAGCATCACCTCCAAGCTACTTTCTCCAGGTATCGCTTGGCGATAAGCTATAAGTCATCAGGCGGTACATCATTCTCTAGAAAAACTCCAAATTGGTTTTGCACCTACGCGAAACCTAACTCCCAAGAATTTATTATACTCTCCCAATCTCCCATTTCCACCATTATTTAACACAGTCGACTCCACATAACATTGATTACTAGTGAATTACATAGAAAATCACCACCAATTGTAGTCTAAATCATGGTACCTAAAATCCTCCAAATTAATACAACCTTAACATCCATGAACTCTCCAATTGAACCAGTTGCAGTAATTACAGTTTCATTCTGCACACTTTGTCAATCAACCTAGTATTCCATGTTACAAAGACTCCCATGAGTAAATAAAATTCCGAGAGAACCAATTTGAAGCAAAAACCTAGAAAATAGGTTCAAAGCAAAAACCTAGAAAATAGGTTTCATCAGTATGAGTCGCTTGACGGCTTTGAAGGTCCACCAGACGGTTTCTAGAAAATTTTCAAAAACGAAAAACAATCCAAAATTAAAATGCACAACAATCATCCCAACTTCTCATACAATCCATATTTACGTAAACAAAATTTAAATAGGAGGTACAACTCCCCTAACTTTGACTCCTTGCTCAATTTGAAGAATTCTAGAGTTCTTAGTCCCAAATCCATCCTAGCCCTTACTTTCCATTCCAAAATTCTGCTAAACTCTCAAATCACTCTTTTCGGTTGCACTCAAACTTTTTTCTCAAACCTCAGTTGTATTCATTTTGTTTGCCCACTCAAAACTATTACCCACATGCACTTTTTAGTCCCAAATTAAGTGAATTAGTTTAGAAAAAAAGTTTAATTAATAATAAGTTTAATTGCCATTCAAGGGCCATTACTAGGTGGTTTTCCAACCCTTCGATCTGCTCCTTAAGATGGCAAGGATTTTCTAATCCCTCTCATTCATGCCAAAAAGAAATTTGGCAAAAATGATCCTATTTAGCATCAACCAAGGTTCAAACAAATAACCACACAATTTCAAAGCAAGTGCACAACTAAATCAACCAATTCATGTTTCGTGATAATCCCTACACATCTAGGATTATATTATCGCACACCATGGTCAAACATATAATTCAAATAATAAAGCAATTAATTTAACATACAAACGACATTCGCAGGAGTCAAACTCAAGTCCTCTCAACATGACCAAGTACTCTTAACCACTTGAACTAGTACTATTCCTTGTCGCAAATTCCAACATTAAATATTACCCTGAATTTATTAAACAATTATTTATTTAATTATTTAATTTTCTCAGTCTTACAACGTGTACAAGGGTTGAACACTTTGGAGAATTAAACACCTTTATGTATCAACCATTGTGAGATTTTCCTCCCTAGGGAATGAATACTTTTAAGCCTTATCTTGAGCCTTATCTTGAGCCTAGACTCAAGTGGGGGCACCATCACTTATCTTCAAAGGATTTCATGGCTTTGCCTCTCCTTTGAAGTGGTGTGCTTCTCACATTTTTGTCATGTCTTCCCTTTCCATTTTAAGCTTTTCTTCTTCTTATTTTGGTCTCGGTTTCTATGTGTTTATGCACATTCCATTTCTATTTTTTTAATCATTCCATCATCTTCTCTTGAGCTTTATGAAATGAACCTTCACATCTAGGTAGCATGTTATCTTAATGCTAGTGACAATTTTCACTTAGCTCTCTTATGAAATCATCACCATATTCATGAATATTAAAAAGGAACAAGATAATTCTAGATCAGTTGAAAATTGGCAAATGAACCAAAGTTGACCTTAGAGTTCTTTGAAACCTTCAGTGGACCGAATGAAAGGGGCAAAAGGAATGTCAAATTTTTTTTCTTTAAAAGGTATGAGGCATAAACATGATAGGAACGAACTTTGTCTTTGCTAGTTTATAGGGAACATTAGTAATAAAATCTAATCCCATCAATTGGATGGTTATCAAGGCATGGTTCTAGCAAGGATATGATTGGTTTGAAAATAAAAACCAACCAAAGATAGAGAAACCATAAGGACCAGAAACGTTACCTAGTGGTTTTCTGGAGTTGAACAGATCAACAACTTCATAAAAAGTTGTAAATACATAGGCCAAAAGGAGTTTGGTGTAGATCGATGATGAATGTGTATTTTTGCCCTCATTTAATGTTTAATTCTGGGTATTTAATTGAATTTTTGTGCTTAAAAATTGATTTCATTGGGATTTCCTATAATTGGGTTTATTGAGCATGAGATACAAAAATGTTAAAAATAGCTTTTTTTAGTTGCATAAATGTTTTTTGGATATTTTGAGGTATGTTAATGCAGCTGCAGCTAAGTTGAGCTCATGGAGGTGTGAAAATAAATTGCTTAAAGCTTCATGTCACCTTAAAGATAAATCCAAGAATAAGAAATTATCAAAAGCACAAAAATCCAAGCTAAGCATTGCATGAAGACGCCAAGAAAAGCTTGAAAAAGTGAAGAAGTTTGGCTAAACCAAGAAGAAAGCAACAAAAAAATTGGACCTTGCGATTTTCTTTATCTTTATGATAGAAAATAATTTGGGAAAAATATATCTTTAAATATTTTATTTTATATTTTTAAATAATTATCTTATTTAATTATATCATAAAATATTAAAAGATAATAACTACCAAATCTTTTAAAACATGACAAGATCTTTTTGAATCTTTTTAGATCCACAACAAACAAATATATCTTGCACATATTGGATTATTTAGAAGATAATTTAAGGAGATTGCAAAGGGATGATTTGGAAAATTAATACAAATATTAATTGGTGATAATTTACCATATATATTTAAGTAATTAATTAATTTAATTATATTAGATATTGATATTATCAACCAAATATATTTGTCAAATAGTCTATATTTCTCCAAATATTTTTAAATATTTATCTTTATCTTTATTTTAAAAGATATTTGAGAGATTTTAGCAAGAAAAGCCCAGTTCAAGTCCTATATACAGAGACCATGGGAGTAGGAAAAAAAAGGGAAGCTCGGGACTTCAGAGTTTTGGAACCCTTAGGGGGCCTAATTTCGTTTCCTTTCTCTCTCTCTCCATTCTTCTACTTTTATTTTACTTTCGCATTCTACTGATTGATAAATGTCTTGGGTTGATTCCATTGTAATTTGATTATGGATTCTGAGGTTAGAATGAAATAATTTCTTTGTTCTTTTTATTATTATTGAGGTTTTAATTCATTTATGTCTTTTATCTTTGAATCACGTAAGAAGTAATGATTTTAAATCTATATGCATGTTGATCATATGAGTCCAAGGGTTTTTAAATTTAATTGAGACTTTACTTTGATTTTATTTAGAAACTTTCATGTGATTGAATGAGGTTTTACCAATAATTGAGACTTTACTTTGATTATAGGTATTTACTCTAACGAAAATTAATGGAGACTTTACTTTGATTAATTAAGATTTTTATTTGGTGAGGAGATAGAAGAATAGACATGATTAGGCATAGTAAAATTTGATTGAGACTGTACTTTGGTTGAATTTACTGTGGATAATCTAAAAGTTCTCACTTTTAATTGAGACTATACTTTGGTTAAAAGTGAGAACGCCAAATAATTAATTGAGACTTTACATTGATTAATTTGCAAATCTACAACAATAATTAATTGAGCAATAATCTTTAGATAACCGATGATGAATCTATTTTGAGAAAGCAGTGGAATCAATCTATTTTTCTTTACTAGTGTTTCTATCTTATTTTATCTTTTTATCTTTATCCCTCATATTTTTATTATTTTATTTGACTAACTCTTTTGTATAGTTTTATAAGAACTAATTTGTTAAAAATAAATTCCGTGTTCGTTGGGAGACGACTTTGGGTTACTTTACCCTTTCTATTTTGTTGACTACTATCTTAGCAATACTGACGTTGCTATAGTTTAGTAGTATTAATTTGATCGCGTCAATGACAACGTTATCGATCGACTAAGAGACTGTATGAAGAAGGTAGGTTTAGGCTGAAAAAATGGTAAGAAATTTGGATCGAGAAGGGACAAAAACACTTGGGTGCATAACCAATTGATAGCACACCCCTAGCCAAGGGTCCAATCTCAAGAAGCATGGCCAAGTAAAATCAAGAAGAGTTAGCAACATCTAGTCAAGGTGAAGCTAAACTCATTTTCTCTTGGGCCATCGTGGAGCATGTTTAGATCTTGTATTTAGGGTCATGTGTAGGATTTTTCCTTTGAAGGCCTTGGATTAAGGGTCAAGTAGTATAGGATTTTAAAAACAATCTTGCTTGAGTAGAGAGCATCATATGCGCCAAACTTAAGCAACTCTTTGATGTTTAATTTTGTTAATCAAGCTAGCTAGGTGGAGGGTGTCCCACACATGCCTAATGGCAAGCCCTTAGTGGATAGGTCACTTACATAGGTAGTGGTCATGTGTTATTATCTTATTGGAGAAGCTTTTCATAAAGTAGCTTTGCACATGGCACCTTGTGATTGGCTTGGTTTTGTGAGAGTGTGGAGTGCCACATGTCAAGCTCTCCTTCACCAAGATAACATTTTTTAGGGTTTTCGTGCATGATAAGAAGAGAACATATTTCGTCCAACATGTAAAGTTTCAAACAAAATATTATGTCTCATTGTTGATAGTGGTTCATGTTGCAATTGTTGTATCACTAGGTTGGTGGAAAAGTTAGGTCTCACAATCAAAACCTTACAAAATTCAACGGCTTAATGAACGAAGGGATTTGAATGTGGACAAACAAGTGGATGTCAAGTTTTCTGACAAAATCCTAATGGAAGCTTGTCACATTCTCTTAGGTAGACTTTGGCAATTTGACAAGAAAACTTTGCATAATGGTCTTACCAATGAGATTACTCTCCCCAACAAGGAAAAGAAGTTTGTTCGTCATCCCCTAGCACCTTCCAAAGTGTTTGAGGATCAATTACAAATGAGGAAACAAAAGGATGAAGAGAGAAAGGAAGAGAGCATAAACAAAGAGTTAGGAGAGCAAGCTCCCAACATGTGCATTCATGATGAGGGGAAAAGTAGTGTTCCTCCAAAGGTCACACAAAAGGAGAAGAATTTGTCTAAGAAAACTTTAAAGAAAAATATCCTATATGAGCAACCTTCCAATAACTTCTCTTTTGTAAAGGAGCTCTTTCATGCATATCTTCAAATCTAGAACCCAAGTATCCATCTCCTTTCGAAAAACTTTCGAAAGAATTTGATGATGTGTTCCCTCAAGAAGATCCTAAAGCTCTTCCACGAATTAAGGGCATAAAAGCACAATTAGATTTTTTTTCTTGGGGCAAACTCACCAAATAGGCCAACCTATAGAACAAATCCATAAGAAACCAAGGAGATTGAAACTCAAGTGCAAGATTTGTTTGAGAAGGGGTGGGTTCAAAAGAGCTTAAGTCCATGTGTCATTCGTGTGTTGTTTAGTGTTAAAACATAAATCACCACGAGACGACGAACTAAAAATAAATTCATTTCGAGAAAAGAGATTTGAAGTCGCTACCATCCGAATAAACCATAAAGTCTGCAAAAACCAAATTTAGGGTCCGGGAGTCGGTTACGTGTAGGAAACGTATTAACACCCTATAATGCTCGCTTAAGGGCGGTACCTAATTAAATTTGCAAAAGAGATGTGTTTATTTAAAATATTTATTTTTCCCAAAAGTAAGAAAATAAATTGAACAAAATATATTTTTAGTGAAAAAGGACCCGACAAGAATTAACCTTGGTTCTACGTATTCTCATTAAAAATGAGAAATCAAGGCTATGTAGTTCTTCATAAAACTCTTTGAAAATAATTTGGAAAACGTTTTGATTTTTTGGGAAGTGAACCTGACAAGGACTTGCCCTACTCCTACATATCTGCATTCACAATGGAGAATGAAGGATCACGTAGTTCTTGATAAAATTGATTAGAATATTTAATTATTTAAAGTTGTCTTTTAACATTATTGAAAATAAGTGTCATGCGACGCTTGCGACCAGGTTGACATCAAAAACATTTTTTATATTTTGTATTTTTTAAAAATAAAGTGTCGTGTGACGCGAGCGGTCAATTAAACACCCAAAACATTTATATGATTTTTTATATTTTTGAAAAGGAGTGTCGTGCGATGTGAGCAGTCGATTAGACACCAAAACTATTTTTATAACTTTTGTATTTTAAAAAGGAGTGTCATGCGACGTGTAATGTCCCATTTAATTAATAAGCATAATTAAAAAAAGCGTCACACAATTATAATATAACAGTGCAGTCCTAGAGTTTAAACATAACTCCTTACTATCCAAGGCACACCACGATGCCCAAAAAAAAGAAACAAGTTATACAGTTTACTGGAATCATATAGAAATTTAAAGACAGACAAGTACATGGGCCGTAGTCCTAGAGAAAGCCCAAGAAGGATAGGAAGTCCAACCCGAGAAGACTAAGCAGCGGAATCATCTCTCCCCTATTGACCACAAGTACCTCTCGCATCTGCTCCCATCAATAAATTGATGATCATCGCAAAAGGTAGAAGAACGACATACAAAGCAATCAAACAAGCAGAGGGTAAGCTAGAGCCAACAAGATTTTTATCATGCAATCAACTATACATTCACAGTCCAATATAAAAATATCATCCAAGCATGTTATGACCTTTCAATCAATACACTAAGACTCGACTCGACTCATCCGAATACATATAACCTGGTCGGATTCAGCGGATGCTCGAACTTGTGGTGGATACCTCTGCTCACCCCTGAGCTGCTCACCCCCGAGCTATATGTTACAAGTGTTACAATGAATCAATTCCCTCACACACAAGGTTAGCCCTTAATGAGTTTCAGGCCTCCTGGTACTCTCACCACAAGAGTCAATCCGCTCTAAGTGAGACTAACTGACTCCTTAGAGTGTCAGGATGCAATCCTTACCTTGAATACTTACCAAGTTATATAGATGGGGCACCACCATGGACACCCACTAACAGGGGCCATGGAATTATGTCCCGACCACTCAAGCACGACCCTGAGAGTCTCACCTAGAGATCCCAAGGAATTACGCACTGACACGGACCAATCATATTTAATAAATCAAAAGGATTTAACATGCATATACATTTATATATTATACCAGCTCTTCATATTTCACCTCTTTCATTTTTTCCCATTAAATCCATACCCATTCGTTATTCTCAAACCATAGTTGTCAATTCCATCTCATGCCAATACCATTCCACTTTAATACCAACAATCTCATTTGTTTCTCATGCCAAGATCACACAATCACATCAATCCAATATGTAACCACAACTTATCTCATGCATCTCATTTCGCAAGCCTCATACATTATATAGAGTACAACATAGAATAAACATTTCATTTAGCTAAACTAAGAAAACAACGTAACCCACAACGAATCTCGCTCAAGCCAAGAGCCATCGCTCAGGCGAGAGGAGTGCCCTCGCTTAGGCGGTGGACTCTCGCTTAGGCGAGATCGCAACAGAGACGCTGAGAGGCTTTCACATGGCTTGCTAGGCGAGCCCTTCTCGCATGAGCGAGACAACCCCTCGTCCAAAGGTGAGGTTCCTCGCCTGGGCTAAAACAAGAGCAACATGCCAAGGCTCTCACATGTGCTCGCTTGGGCAAGTGTCTCTCGCCTGAGCGAGATGATGATGTGACCCCACCAAGCAATTGCACCTTCAAGCCCAAGCCCAAGCCCAAGCCCATTAAAAGGCCCAATTACAAGATCAATGATGAAAAAGATTCAAAAGGGCCTCCCATTAGATGATCACAAAATCAATGGGCTTCTCACATT
>Ga0214542_1007860_pt1 | contig 18189 bp, 15 predicted proteins | sample CNSS1metaG_FD_160096 | JGI IMG/M metagenome (GOLD analysis project Ga0214542, IMG submission 160096) | Root nodule microbial communities from cowpea collected in UCLA plant growth center, Los Angeles, California, USA - CNSS1 | ecosystem: Host-associated > Plants > Roots > Nodule | place: USA...
AGTAGAATCAATCATATGATTCAATTTTCTAGAAACTTCTTCTAGAAGAGCTATTATAGTGTTATTTTGTCCTATAATGACTGTGTGTACAGGGTCTACTTCTGAAGTAGGTTTTTTATAACCTACAAGAGGAGAGTTTGTAATTTTTTCAACAGCAGTTAGGGCTGATTTGTAGTTGGAGCCTAGAAATGGCTGTATGTTATCCATTAAAGAAAATTTTAAAGAAAAAAACAAGAAAGCAGTGTAGTGTCGCAATATGCAAAGTATTCCTCAACCCTCAGAGGCAGATCAGATGGGACTTTTGGCTCTGTTGGCTCTTCTGGCCATAACCTGCCCGATCTATAAAGGGTATCCTAGCGAATACAAGCCACTTCAATTACACAAATATTCAAAAGGTATCCAAGGATTTCTCGCTCTGATACCATGAAATGAAAGAGGGAAAAGAAGGAGAGAGAAAAGAGAAAAAGGAAACATGTAAAAATTATGAGAATATAAATTTGGCAGAGCCGGTTAGATATACGTGAATGTAAAAGTTTGAAGTGAAAACAACTTAGGTATTTCTTTTCAACCTTGTACAAGTATCAGACTATCAGAAATAGATGTTTCCTTCATTCCTAAATTTTGAGTGTTTTTGCATTTCCTTTTTGTTTACAATTTTTAATGTTTGTGAATTTCAATATGTAGTTTGTTTTTTTTCTTTTTAAATTATATGAAGAGGGGTAGGCAAATCATACTCAAACTTCATTATATATTTGTTTGTGGTGGAGTTAAATATTTTTTGTGTCCGATTAAAATTAGATTGGGCATTAAATTCACAAATTTTAAATTTTGTGAACTCAATCAACTATATAAAAAGTATATGATGAAATTAATTTCAATCCTAGTCTATAAACACTCTGATTCAGTTATAATTGTTTTGTAGCAGAACAAATGGTGTACTCCTCTATATAAGAGTATTCATAAAACGTTTTCAAGGTTAATCATAATTGCAGTTTCATTCATATCATACGGTGTGTGTATGTTATACACGTGTGAGAAAATAGAGAGGTGTGAATGAGAAGCACTTAGCTGATGGTGTGACGGTGGAAAAGTGGAAGAGTGTGACGGTGGAAGTTCAGGTTCTGAACCCTAAGATGAGGTCGTTTTTTCTCTCTCGCGAAGCTCCTGGACAAATGTTAGTGTGTTGTGGTGGCTGGACAACAGCTTGAATTCTTTATTCAAGCACGTGGCTTACTTAGGAAAGGTGTAGGCCAAGGAATTGGGCCGTATTTGACAGTGGTATCGAGAGCAAGGTTCGATTATGGGAAAGAGAAACTGCAGGCATGGCTACTGGTAATGGTAATGAGGGTTTCTTTTCAAACTTACCTATTCTTGATGGAAAGAATTATGATCATTGGGTCATAAGAATGGAGGCCATTCTTGGTTATCAAGAATTGTGGGAGGTTGTCACGGAGGGTGCTAAGGAGAAGGACGAAGCCGCAAATAATAAGAATGATTGCAAGGCTCGATGTCTCTTGCATCAATGCGTAGATCCAATGAATTTTGGAAAGATTGCCAAGGCCAAGACAACAAAAGAATGTTGGGAAATCCTGCAAAGGGCTCACGGTGGTGCTGAAAAAAATCAAGAAAGTAAGGCTGCAATGTATAAGAAGGCAGTTTGAGTTGGCTAAGATGGAAGATTCAGAAAAGGTAGCAGATTATTTTAATAGACTGCAATTATTGGTGAATCAGATTAAGAGTTGTGGGGAGGCTGTCACAGAGATCAATGTGGTGGAAAAGGTTCTATGCACTCTGAGTGATAAATTTGATAACGTGGTTACAACCATTGAAGAATAATAGTTATATATATCTCTAAAATTTATTTATTCAAATGTAATAATAGTTATATTATTTTACTGTTAAAGAAAAATAAATTTGTGTATGCAGGTCTAAGACTAGTATAAGACTCTAGTATAAGACTAAGACTAATTTAGGACAAAATGGGCATGGAAGATACGAGAAAGAGACATCATTATGGAATTAAACATACACATTAACGCCTGAACAAGTTACACTATGTTTGTTTTATTGTACATTTAACTCTATTCAAAGACATGCGTAAACCTAAACTAAACAACAAATTGATGCTTCAGTCTGAAGATACTTCTTTTGTCTTTCATTTTCTTCCCTCTTCATTTCACAATTTGCGTTCCTCATGCAAATAATTCACTGAGAAAGGAGAAGAATTATGGAAACACAAATGCATGTATCAGATGAACAAGTAATAGGGAAGGTAAAGAAGGATGAGAAAAATAAAGGATTGTAGTGAGAAGTAAGAAGGGTTTGAAAAGCATATCATTTTTACCCCATCAATAATGTCGTCAAGATTTGGCGTTCTTGGAGGTTATGGAAGATGGGGCGACAATAAGTAGTTTGGTCCACCTGGTGTCCCATAGGGGGTAGCAAGCAGTAAATACCTTCGCCTCCACATGGTGATTTGGCGGCGGTGGACATTCAACAACCAATGGTGGATGATGGTGGTGTAAGTGAGAGTGGGTTTGGACAATTTATTTCTGGGTGTGGGGGTGAAGGTTGAGGGGGAAGCTTGCACTCAGTAGCAGAACTTGGTAAAAAATTATATAAGAATGCATTTTTATATATAAATTATTTTTCAAGTTTAGTTGACGTAGATGCATTTTTTTCATTTTCATTACAAGCCTTTCTCTTTAAGAATTAATTTTTTTACTTTTTATCATAACTTTTCTAATATAAATTTATCACCTCTCACCTATAAAGAAATAAATAAATTTATCATCATCCAATGATACATAGTAAACAAATTTATCATATGCAATGGAAAAATAAATTATTTTTAAAAAAAGGTAGAAAATAAATTGATGGGTCCAAAGTGTTTTTTAACTCTCTAATTTCATGTGGTGTAATTTGATTTTGAAAAGGATGAGACATTGGTGATAGAAATTAAGATAGAAGGCGAGAAGTGAGGAAGAGATAGAAGTAAGAGAGAGAAAGAAAAGAAAGAAAAATATAAAAGAGTTGGATAGGCACGTGATTTTATAGAATTTTTTTTAAGGTAAATATAAATAATATAATATAATATAATATAAGAATATAATTTTAAGATAAACATAAAAAAAACTATATGAGAAAACTTTGGTAAGAAGGTCGGCCGTTTCGATCGTACTCATTCACATTATGCGTGGATTTTTTTTCACTGGTGAGGTAGTTTGGATGGTGGTGGTGGCTAATATAGTTGAATGATATAAGAAAAATAATGGAGGAGAAGAGAAGAGAAGAGAAAGATGAGCCATTTTGTTGAGTTGGAAATGGTTTGTTTCAGAGGGAGTGAAACGGAAGAAACAAGGAGAAAGAGAAGAACAAAGAGAATGAAGGGTTTTGGCTGTGTGTTGATAGCCGCACCATTTATGAGTGTTTTATCCTCTGTTGTATCATTGTGATCTTTTAATATTTTTACACAACAAACGGATAAAATAAAATAAATAATAATATTTTGATATACTTTTAATCTACTATTTCAATTATCTTTCGATTATTTATTTTAATTTTTTTAGTGATGTACTAAGTTAAAAGTAAATAAAAAAAGTAGTCAAAATATCATTATCCAAACAAAATATATAGATAAAGAAATTTTAATTGTTTCTTGGCTTAATTACTGTTTTAGTCCTCTAATTTGTTAGCAAATTTCAAAATGGTCCTTCTATTATTCAGAGTCTCAATTTAGTCCTCAAGTTTTCAAAAGTGACTCAATTTAGTCCTCAAAGTTAACAACGTCAAAAATCAATAACAGAACAGTGACATGGTTGTTTTACTCTGTCTCACTTCGAATTACGTGGCCCGTTACACTGTGCTTATGTGGAAGGTGAATTGGGTTGAATGTAATTAGGGTTACTGACATTGGAATTGGGATCAGAGGTGAAAAACATTTGTCGAGGCTTTGCGTTGGTGTGAGGAATTGGGAGCAGCACCAATTTCGTTCTTGGGATTATCATCTGTAATCGAAATCGTGGAGCATATTCCAGGTGAGTTGTGCTTCGAAATTTATAGCTTGCGTTTTAGGGTTTTGTGGATTTTGGGTATAGGGTTTTGATTTGGGGGGTTTTGGGTATAGGGTTTTGATTTGGATGCTTGATTGTCGGTTTCAATTGAAGATTTGTTTAATTTTTTCGATGTTTCGGTGTTGTCCCACCATTTTCACATTAATGTGTAGTTTGTGGTCCCCCTTTAACGGGGTTTGTGTATCCAGTCGGTTTGTCGGTGTTATATGTTGTAATAAATGTAAATTGTTATGGGTATCTGGTCATTTCACAAGTTTACAAGCAATACCCACTTTTTATGATGGAATATGACAAGTTTCAAGTGGTAATTCACCATGGAGGATATTTTGTGAATGAGGGGGGAATCAAGTACGTTAATGGCCAAAGAAGCGAATTATGGTGTGATGAAGACAGGTGGTCTTACTTCGAGGTGCTTTTTATATTGAGAGAAATGGGTTATATTAATGTGAAGGATCTATGTTATTCAGTAGGAGGTTGTCTAGTGTGAGAGGAAAGGTTGCATCATTTTGTTGATGATGTTGGTGCATTGCATATGGTCCAAATCGCGAAGCAGCGTGGTGAAGTCCATATGTATGCCATTCACTCAGTTTGTGTAGCAGAGGATGTACATATGTTGGAATATTATCAAGCTGGGGATAATGGTGAAGACAATGCTGGTGTGGAGAATGACACTGAGACTGAACCCGTAGAGGATTTACGAAATGAGGCTGAGGTTGAGAGTGAGGCAAATTTGTTCACAAATGAGGTTGATGTGTAGTGTAATGATGCAGAACAAGTTGAACCTGCAATTGGTGAGGCTGAGGTGCAGTGCGAGGCACAAGTATTAGTAAATGATGGTGATGTGCAGTGTGAGGCAGATGTTTTAGAAGAGGTGCAGTGTGAGGCAGTAGAATAGGTGTAACCTAAAACTATTGAGGTTGAGGTTGACATTCAGAATGTGGGTGAATCACAGGTACAACCTGAGAGTGGTGTCTCGCAGGTCCTACCTGAAACACAGAATATGGAAGATGTTCAGATTGAAGATGGTTCCTCCACTGATTCCATACATGAAGAAAGTGATGGTTTGTTTGATGTGGATATAGATTGTGACCCAGGGATGGTGGGTCAGATTGGACTTCCTATGGACAAAGGAAAAGAACTAATAAGGCTGAGAATAATGTACAATTCAACAAACATGCTAGGGGACTCTCTGATGATGAATGAAAATCTGATGAATTATTGAGTTTGGTAGGCACTGATTCTGATAGTGAGGAGGAAGAAACTTGTGGAAAGTTTCCCACATTTTCTATGCCCAAAAGCATGGCTGACTATGAATGGGAAATGGGCACATATTTTGTAGTAAATAAGAATTTATAGAAGCCATTAGAACATATGGGTTGCAAAACGGGAGAAACTTGAAAATTGGTAAGAATGACAAAAAAAGAGTAAGGGTGACCTATTTGGGTTCAAAAGGAAAATGTGGTTGGATTGCTTATTGTGCATATATAACTATTGTTCAGACTTGGCAATTAAGAAAGATGGTTGATAAATATACCTGTTGTATAGAGTTTAACAATAGGCTAATGAATGCAAAGTGGTTAAATGGAAGAATAGAAAACACTGTGAGAGAAAATCCTACTGTGAAGGTCGTGCACATTTGTGAAAAAGGCTTAAGAAAGTGGAACGTTTTTATATCTCGTGCAATGTCTTTTCGAGCAAGATCATTGGCTTCAAACAAGATTTATGGGTCGTTTACAGATTAATACAAACGCATCTATGATTATGCTCATGAGCTGCGCAGATCAAATCCTGGTTCAACAATAAAATTAAAGGTTGAAGATCATGATGGTGCAAAAATATTCCAAAGATTTTATGTTTGTTTAAAAGCATGCAAGGACAACTTTGTATCATGTAGGTCTATAATAGGATTAGATGGATGTTTTTTAAAGGGGAGGTTTGGTGGTGAGTTATTGACAACTGTGGCACGAGATGCAAATGATCAGATATTGCCATTAGCATACGCAGTTGTGGAGGTTGAAAATAAGGACACGTGGTCTTGGTTCTTAGACTTCTAATTGATGATCTTGGTGGGGTTGAATGTTGTGCCTCATGCACCTTTGTATCAGACCAGCAAAAGGTAATCTTTTTTACTTTCATTATTTTAAATATGTATACTGGCAGCTTTTTTACAGAATTTAATATATTTATTTTGATAGGGTCTCCTGCCAGCTTTGAATGAACTCATTCCAGGAGTTGATCAAAGGTTTTGTATGCGCCACCTGTATGAGAATTTCAGGAAGAAATTTCCAGGGAAAATGCTGAAACGCTTAATGTGGAGGGCTGCTTACTACACATATCCACAAGCATGGGAAATGCTGAAACGCTTAATGTGGAGGGCTGCTTACTACACATATCCACAAGCATGGGAAAAGGTTATGTTAGAGCGTAAAGAAGTTAACGAGGATGCATTCAAACATTTAATAGTTATTCCACCAAGGCAAGTTCCTCCACTGATTACTTAGCTTTTTATATACTACAATAACTATTAGTATCAATATGCTAACATAATGCAAATTTAATAGGTATTGGTCAAGATCAAGGTTCAATACCAATGTCAAGTGTGATACACTAGTTAACAACATGTCAGAGGCATTCAACAACGTGATTGTGGATGCAAGGAGCAAGCCAATAATTACCATGCTTGAAGACATAAGGTTGTACATGATGAATAGATGGGCAAGTAATAGGTTGAAGGTAAGTTCCTTCGAAGGTTCAATATGCCCTAGGATTCGTGACAGACTAGATAAAGAGCTGCAGTTAACAAAATATTGGTTCCCAGGTATTGCTCACCTTTGATTGGATTGTTTTATATATTCAAGATTGTGACTGGTTTAATAATTTGTGAACTTTTTTTAATGAATATAGTTGGTCAGCAGACAAGCTTTTTGAGGTCAGACATGTGTCTACTATTGGTGAGAAGTTTGTGGCTAATGTGGACAGCATGGAATGTAGCTGCAGGAAATGGGGTATTACTGGCATCCCATGCTCACATTCCCTGGCTGCAATGAAATTCTTAAATCTGAGTGTAGATCCATATGTAGCACACTGGTTTACCAAGTCCTCATATGAAGAAATATATACCTCAATCATATATCCTATAAACGGCCAAGATGTCTGGGAAATCACTCCCTTCCCTGATGTGTTGCCTCCACTAAAGCGAATACTGCCTGGACGACCTAAGAAGAAAAGAAGATTACAAGCATCTGAGATGAAGAAAGATGACACCCAAGTTAGAAGAGGGGGGATAAGGAAGAAATGCTCAACATGTAAGCAACTTGGACACAATAGAACCACTTGTCCACAAGCTCCACCATCTCCACAACCAACAACTACTTCTGATGAAGCCCAACATGAACAATTTGTGCCTCCAAACCATGGACCAACTTCTGATCAAGGGCAAAATATGTCCAGTCAACAATGTGTGCCTCCAAACCAGGGACCAACTTCTGATGAAGGGCAAAATCTGTCCAGTCAATAATATGTGCCTTCATCCCAACCATCTACTTCTGCTCAATATGTGCCTCCAATCCAGCCACCTATTTCTGCTAAATCTGTTCTTGGAACCCAAACATCCATTTCTGATGTAGGTGGAAATGTGTGACCAGCAGTGATTTGTACACAAGGTTCAACTTCAACTAAACCAAAGACTACCCAAGAGTCAATTCCACCATTTCTAGCACATCCCACTGCAACACCACTTCCACCATCACGTGACAGACCCAATATAAGGCCAAAGCTTCAGCATAGGCGAGGTCGTGTTTGGAAACCATGAAAATTTGATGTTATTTGTATTTTGTATTTTGTTAGTGGACAATAGATAATCTGAATCTGATGTATTTAGTTTCTTATGGTTGTATTTTGGAGAAACAATACTTGATGTATTTTGGAGCACAACTTATTGTGGTTGATATAAATATATCACAAGTTTCCTTGTTTAATTCAAATCCTTTTCTTGTGTGATTCATTTCCACTTTGTAATAGCCAACAAAAAGCAAATAAATGAACATATTCATATATAAAAGGCAAATACACAGAATTAACTAATTTTGGAACTTTATATATCATATCAAAACCAAATACAACTTTGGTGCAGTATACAACATCACACCATACCAGAACAAAACATACTACAAACAACCCCTTCATAACAATTTATGGGCTTTTGATCACTACTAAAACTAAGAATACATTGACTACAACAAGAACACAAATTAACAATCTTCCTCCTCTATCTGATGATAACACCATCTCTATCATCAACATCATCTTCTCCACACCACTTGAAATAATTACAACCAACAAAACCTTCATTTCCTCTCTGTTCATCAAATCAAGCACAACAAAAAATACATTATTGACAATCACGAATTACACAAAATCGAAAAATAAAACTCAACAAGCTAACCTTGAAATTTGGACAACCCCAGAATTTCTTCCCAGCATTCCTACTTGTTCTGGCAGTTCTCATTACAACAACCTCTCCACATTGACAAATGGGAGACACACCCAACCCCTTCCACCCATCACCAAGAGAAGACACACCACGAATTTCATTGTGTGAACATGTGCAAGACTTACAGGAGTTGGCTTCAGACATGTCTCTTAACAACAATATCTGGGGCCAAAATAATTAGAAGAATGTTGTGCAACAACGTAGCAGAGGAGAAGAATGAATTTAGGATGCTGGGAAAAATTTAGGGTTTCATGATTCCCATTTCTAAACAAAGTTAAACCTTTTCAACATATGTCACGTCAATTGCTCTTGCCTCTTAAAAACGTTGACACGTATCAGTACAATTGTGCCACCTCACTACTGTTTGAACGACGTTTGTTTAAATTAAACGGAGAGGACTAAATTGAGTCACTTTTGAAAACTTGAGGATTAAATTGAGACTCCGAATAATAGAAGGACCATTTTGAAATTTACTAACAAATTAGAGGACTAAAACGGTAATTAAGCCTTGTTTCTTTGTTTGTACAAGAGAAAGATATATACATTGGCTTTGTAAGATATTTTTATAGGTTTATTGGCTGCATGCATATTCATCGTTTTTTTTATCACTTGCAATTTTAGAGAATCTTGTAAAGAGAAAAACGTGTAATACTAGTTAGCTAGGTATATACGTAATTGAGTAAGATATTATTTGTATTGATCCTATGATTCATATATAGTTTTGATGAAAGGGAGTTGTCAAAGTAAAAATATCAAATTCAGACACAAATTCATTCAGACACAAATTCTGGAGTCAGTCCCTTCATAATACGGTTCTCACGGGTGGATCTTTTCAGGTGATTCGTCAAAGAGACACACTACAGTGATGAGGCCAATCTATATCAAATATTAACATTTTTCTATTATTCAAAATTTTAAAATAATTAAATTTTATATATATTTTTTAATGTTTAATTTTCTCATCTCTTAAATGAATTGAATTATTTATAACAAATTGGTCCTTAAGGTTTTTGTAAGAAGTGTTTCCATCTATTCCATTCTAATCACTATATTAGTAATAAAAGTTGGAATGGGGTAAGAAAGATTATTAGTTCAATTTTCTCCATAATGAATATTTTATTAAATAAACCATTAATTTCTATTTTTTTATAGAAATAATTAATTTAAATCTAAAAACAAATTCTTTTCATTTATTATATGGTGGATTACTCGGAAGAATTTCCTTTTCCATGTTTTGTTCAAATTAATTCGTTTTCCCCTTATTTATATACATCATCTCATTTTTTCCTTCTTTATTTTGTTTTTATCACCCCTCCCATGGCATCTTAATGTTTGTTACGAATTGCAGGAGGAACCTTTTAAAAGCGGTTCAGAGTCCAATGAATGAACCCATCTATGAACTGATAAAAGATAAGGCACGACATGAAATGATAAGAAAGAGAAAAACAGAGAAAAACCATGGAAGGAAAGTTGTCACGCGCAGCAAAGAAGATTGAACCCTCTTCGATTCAAGGACTCTCCCATCTTGCTCAGCGATGCAACGCCATCAACCTCGCCGAGGGCTTCCCCGACTTCCCCGCTCCTTCCCACATAAAAAACGCCGCCATTTCTGCCATCAACTCCGACTTCAACCAGTACAGGTTTCTTCACTTCACACTTCACACTTCACACAGCATCAAACAACTGTTACCATAACGTAGCTTCCTCGCTTAACTTCTGCATATCTTCATTTTTGCAACAATTGATGAAACTAAACTAGGAGCGTGCAAGGTGTATGCGACTACTTGGCCAAGGTCATGAAGGAGACACATGGTTTAGACATCGACCCTCTTACGGACGTAGCCATTTGCTGCGGTCAAAGCGAGGCCTTTGCGGCTGCAATCTTTGCAAGTGTGTTCTGTTTTGTTGTTCTTGTAGCAATGTTAGTTTAGTACACGAACTTTAAGGTTATGAGTTGGTTATGATTAACATGGTAAGTTGAATGTTGTGTTTCAAACAGCAATTGACCCGGGTGACGAGGTCATAATATTTGACCCTTCCTATGAATCATATGAAGGATGTGTTACCATGGCCGGGGGAGTAGCTGTAAGTTTGCCATCTTCTACCTTGTTTAAGTTTGTATCATATAATTGTTACTTATGGTTTATGAATAATGATTAGTGGTATAGCTTTCTTTCTGTGGGTGTTGTGTCCATTTTTCTGCGTACAACGCATGTTCAAGTGATTCAATGATCCTGCAGAGATTTATATAAGGAAAGAGAAAGAACACAGATGCTGAAGTGTAGGATTCGGGAATTCTCTTTTCTTCAATGATGAAGAATCCAATGTTTTAAATATAGTGCATCAGCTTCTAAATAAAAAGCACAATCTAGTTTAGACCAACACAACTGACCCTTAGCAAGTTGAGCATGTTTATTATGTGTTATTGGTACTACATTTTTAACTTTATTTTTTGTTCTTTATGTGTGTAACGGTCCCTTGTTTTTGTAAACTTAATTGGACAGATTCACGTGCCACTTGATCCACCTCATTGGACCCTGGATTCAAGCAAATTACTCCGATCATTTACTGAGAGAACTAAAGTCGTAGTACTGAACAGGTTATAACTTTCACAAATTCATAATTGCCTCTACTTTAGATAGACTTGATCCCATCTCGGAAAGCCTCACTACTCAGATTAGTTCCCTTGATATTCTTCAATTCAACTAATAGAATAGCGATCGAGTGAAAATTTTAAAGTAAAGATATGAATAAGAAATGCTGTTCCGATCAATTTATGGTTGAAGCTTGTATTCATTTAAAATTTTCCATGTTACAAATGATTCCTTTTGTGTATTTTGATGTCAAGGATTCCCAAGTTTATGCTTCTGATACGCCGAATTTTCGGAGGCAATGGCAACCCTTGAAGAAGTTTGCTTTGTTTTGCTTGTTATTCCTTTTCTTGTGCAGAGCAAAATTTCTCTTTCGAAGAATTATTAGAAAGGGTTCAAGCAGTCAGGAGATGCTTGTTTTCCTTTGATTATTCTGGATTATTGCATCGACTCTGATAATAACACACTACAAGTTTTTTTTTCCTTATGCGTGACAATGTTTGTAAAAAATGTCAGTTTTATGATATGAACTACAAAATGCTGACAGAAAATGTAAACAGCCCTCACAATCCTACTGGCAAAGTTTTCACAAAAGGGGAACTTGAGATTATAGCTGGGGAATGCTGCAGCAGGAATTGCTTGGCTATAACAGATGAAGTATGTACTTCTCTGCATTGTTTTGTGCGGGAATTGCTGGGAATTTATAATATGCGAGAATAGAGCATTTGTCTTATATTTGAGTAATGTATGTTTTGTGTTCTGTTGGATTCTATATGTAGGTATATGAACACGTAACGTATGACAATCTAAAACATATATCCCTTGTCTCATTTCCTGGGATGCAAGAGCGGACTATATTAACATCTTCTTTGTCCAAATCATTTAGTGTCACAGGTAAAAGCTCAAAGCTGCATGCACCAACATCTTCTTCATTATTTGTGTGAAGAACTAACTCACTGTTGATGTGTATCATCAGGTTGGAGGATTGGATGGGCAATTGCACCAACTTTTCTTGCGTCTGCTATAAAAAATATTCACGTTAGACTCACAGATTGTGCCCCAGCACCTTTTCAGGAAGCTGCATTGATTGCTTTGAGAAGTCCTCCAGAATACTTTGAATCCCTCCGAAGTGTAAGAGATCAAAGTACATTTGATGGCGTTATTCACTCCCCTCATAACAAAATGCTATATTTCTTATTCGTCTTTTTCCTGGTGTTTTTTTTTTTTTTTTTTTTAATTTATGCAGGATTATCAATCAAAAAGAGACTATATCGTAAATTTGCTAGGGGGAGTAGGTTTCAAGATTGAGTTTATACCTCAGGGTTCTTTCTTTTTATTTGCTGAGCTTCCTGAAAATTGCCCACTTTCAGATGTATGTGCACTCTGTACTCCATTTAAGGAGTGATTTTCCTGCAATAAACAAGTTCATTCTTCTACTTTTTTCTAACAAAAAATGTTTTGTTGTTCACAGGAAGAATTTGTTAAGAAACTAATATTACAAGCAGGGGTTGTGGCCGTTCCAGGACGAGGATTTTTTCATACAAACGTATCATCAGATGAAGTTTCTAACTTACCCTATTCCTACCAGAAGAGATACATCAGGTTTGCATTCTGCAAAAGCGATGCGACTTTAACTATGGCGGCAGAAAAACTGGGTAAGCTTTTGGATGCTAAAGGGCATCTTGTGCTATATTAGATTTTGAGAAAGAATAATGTAATGACAGGAACAAACGACTATGATTGAGGATGGTCGAATTGAGAAGCTTGTATTACTTATTCATTTGAGCAAAACAACCGCGAAGTTTGCTAAACTTGTATTTGTCTCATTGTTCAAAAGTTGAAAGATATTACAGTTTTTTTTTTTCATCCTTTTTTTTCCAGCATTAAATGCCATATACTTGGATCATAGAAAAATCATAAATTCAGCAGTGCTACAAGAGATTTCAAAATATTAAAATTTAGCTTAGGTTTGTGAAGACACACTTTTGGCCTGAACTTATTCAACATAACGGTTGACCCCAGAAATGAGAAAAAAAAAATGTAACTTGTTTTATGCACCAGTGCCATCTAGGTCATGATTAACGAAGTTACAGTTTTAATAACATTCTTAAGAGAGCTTATTTTCTGAAAATTAGGAGAAAAAAATATTTGGTAAAACTGGTAAAATAATATTTGATGTATTTTTTTTAATGCATTAAATATTTTAAGATATTATTTGGAATGGTTGAGAGAGATCATATTGTCCAGTTACGGTCAAGGAAAGGAGAAAAATATTTAAAAATCTAATTGATTTCGTTCTCCAAATTGTATATATTATTTGGACATTGATATTTTGATAACTTTCTCGGTAATATTTTTTATTTTTAAGTGATTTTAAAATATAATAAATGAAAAAATAAAAAAAAATAAAAAATCACTTAAAAAATATAACAAATCAAGTTATAAAAGTAAATTGTCAAAATTTAGTCATTAAAAAATTATTTTCTATTTTAAACAATATTCAAAGAGTGTATTGAAATTTTAGCCATTATGAAATATTTATCAATTCTATAATAACTAATTTCTATTAAAAAAAATCAAAGTGGCAAATTTTGGTGGTGTATTCGTTTGACAAATATTTCAAAGTAAAATTTTCTAGGCATGTTTGTAACTACCTTCTAGACCATTAACATTATTTATTCTCCTGTTAAGTTTGACCATAAGAGAAAGTCACGTACAAAACATAACATGGTAAATTATCAAATGGAGATACACGTTCTCAAATAAATCAATCCTTATCAAATCAAATATATCTTAATATATTTTACACCTTTATTTATCTATAAATTTCAACTGAATAAAAAATAATAACATATTAGAATACTTATATTAAGTATGTTTTACTATATATTATAATTGTGGTGATAGACTTAATATTGAGGTTCTGATAAGTAAAAGGTCGATTTGATAAACATTTATGAGAGTTTATATTGAGGATACAAAAGGTTGAACAATTAAAGATGAACAATAAATGTTAATGACAGGATTAAATAAGACATTGAGAGACAATTAAGAAAGGAGGAGAATTTCAGGGGTCAAAATATGGAGTGGGGGTACTGGACTCAAAATATGGATCTCAGCTGAAATTGAGAGAGGGAAATACAAGCAAACAAGAATCATGGTGATGGAGAGATATACCTAAAGTTTGCAGAGAAGGACAACTGAATAATTGGTTATCATTAACATGGTATGTTGAATGTTGTGTTTCAAACAGCAATTGACCCGGGTGACGAGGTCATAATATTCGACCCTTCCTATGAATCATATGAATAATGTGTTACCATGGCCGGGGGAGTACTGTTAGTAATTTTGGGTCATACATATATACGACACATAGTTAAATGTGTTAAGCCATTATTTATAAAGTCAAATAATGAAATGATCTGACTAAATTAAAGATTTGGCTAAAGACATATGTCATGAAAATAAATATTGTGTAGAGACCAGTTAGTAATTTTTAATTTGATGAGGGACCAAATTAGAAATACTAAAACTTAAGTAATTCAGTTTATAAATGGTCGTGGTCCCCTTCTGAGAGCACACACAGAGTCATAACGTACTCTTCCTGTTCATTTCTCCCTATCCCCATCGAGAGAGAAAACCAAAGGGAAATAAAGGTGCTCTACAGGAGGAAGATCACTGTATCATTAGTGCTCTCTAATATTATCGTTATGGTGAATTCAGGTACGCTTCCGTTTACTTTTTACAATATGGTTATCAGTATGGGATATTGTTTATGATTGATTGTCAGAATAGATAATAGGATCATATTCTGCGTTTTTATGCTTACATGTGGTACCCATACTTGATTCATGTTTGTCTTTGGTTAATTTAATTAATTTCTATTCAGAACCCTAAATCCCTACTTCTGAAACCCTTAATCCCAATTTTATTTTTTTGGGAGAAAAACCCCAAATTGAGAATCCTAGGGTTTCTTAAAACCCTAATTGAAGTAAATTATTTTAATTAATTTTGAATTTTGGGTTCAAGACATTTGAACATAAGGATTTATATTTTAGAATATAAATAATTTTATTTATTTTATATATTTTTTGGTTGTTTAATATATAAAATAAATATATTTGGTTTTGGAATAAATATATAATCAAATTTTGGTTTTGTTTAATATTTTAAATGAATTAATTGAATCAAGAAGTCACCAAAGTGACCTCTCTTGAGTAGATAGTTCGTGAAAAAAAAATGTTAAATGTTGGTGTTTATGTATGTTCATGCGAGTATTGATTGGCCCAAAGGAAGATTAATATTTGGCCGGATTGCATACACACTTGTGATGATAAACATGTGATAATTATAAGGATTTACTTTGTCGATGATAAATTAATCCAAAGATTAGTTTGTTGTTGGACGTGCTTTATTATCAATGTTTGATCATTACAACCAAATGCCTCTAGTAGTTGATATTACTGTCCAAAGACTTGATATTAATGGTGCATTGGGTGTTTTGGGATGGGTTAAACCATTATTTGAATATTCCTCTTGTTTTATATATATATATATATATATATATATATATATATATATATATATATATATATATATATATATATATATATAGCTTCAGTTGCTTCTGTATCTGCCAATGTGAATTATGTTCTGATCCTCAATGGAACAAATTTTAAGGACTGAAAGGAGAATATTGAAATTATTCTTGGCTGCATGGATCTGGATCTTGCGTTAAGGACTGAGGAACCCCTACTCCTACGGCGGAGAGTACTCCTGAAGAGAGGAGGGATCATGAGAAGTGGGATCGCTCAAACCGCATGAGCATAATGATCATTAGGCGCGGCATCCCAGAGGTGTTTAGGGGCATTGTTTCTGAAGACGTTACTACTGCCAAAGAATTCCTTGCTGAGATTGAGAAGCACTTTGCAAAAAGCGATAAGGCGGAGGCAAGTACTCTTCTTCAGAACTTGATCTCCATGAAATATCAAGGCAAAGGAAATATTAGGGAATATATTATGAGCATGTCTAATATTGTCTTCAAACTCAAGGCACTAAAGCTTGAAATCTCAGAAGACTTACTCATTCATTTGGTGTTGATTTCTCTTCCTGCACAGTTTAATCAGTTTAAAGTATCTTATAACTGTCAAAAGGATAAATGGTCTCTTAATGAGCTCATTTCATATTGTGTGCAAGAGGAGGAAAGACAAAAGCAAGACAAGACAGAAAGTGCTTATTTTGCAAGCAGGCTAAGGGCAAAAGAAAGAGATCGGAGGATCCCAAGAAGGAAGTTGCTAAGGGTCCAGAACAAAAGAAACAATCTCAGGAAAGCAAATGTTTCTTTTGCAATAAGACTAGACACGTAAAGAAGAAATGTGCCAAATATCATGCTTGGCGTGCAAAGAAAAGGTTGCCTAAACTACCGGAAGCCAATTGATTCTGAAAGATGGATATATGTTGGAGATGGCAAATCGGTGGAGGTGGAGGCTATTGGGCATTTTAGATTATTATTATGTACTGGTTTTTATTTGGATTTGAAAGACACTTTTGTTGTGCCGTCATTTAGACGGAACTTAATTTCAGTTTCTTATTTGGACAAATCCGGTTATTCTTGTTCATTTGGAAACAATGAATTTAGTTTGTCTTTTAATTCAAATATTGTTGGAACTGGTTCACTTTTGGCTTATGATAATCTAGATTTGTTTGATACTGTGACCACCTATAATGAAACCCTCAATACAGAATCTCATGGTACTAAATGTAAAATTGACAATACTCAATCAGGAGCATTATGGCACAAGCGCTTAGGTCACATCTCTAAAAATAGAGTTGAACGACTTGTGTCAAATGGAATCTTAAAGTCCATTGACTTCACAAACTTTGATGTTTGTGTTGAATGCATTAAGGGCAAACAAACCAAAGCGAAGAGATTAGGTGCATATAGAGCTTCAGACGTCTTAGAGTTGATTCATACAGATATTTGTGGGCCATTTCCTACACCTTCTTGGAATGGTCAACAATACTTTATATCATTCATAGACAATTACTCAAGATATGCATACTTATTTCTTATTCATGAAAAGTCACAGTCTTTGGATGTGTTCAAATCTTTTAAAGCTGAAGTTGAAAATCAACTCAACAAAAGAATTAAGTCGGTTAGATCTGACCGTGGTGGTGAGTACTATGGCAGGTATGATGGATCAGGTGAACAACGTCCAAGACCTTTTGCCAGGTACCTAGAGGAGTGTGGAATTGTCCCACAGTACACCATGCCGGGATCACCCAGTATGAATGGTGTAGCTGAGAGACGAAACCAGACTATTAAGGATATGGTAAGGAGTATGATTTGTCATTCCACCTTACCAGAGTCACTCTGGGCAGAGGCACTAAAGACGACAACTTATATTCTAAACAGAGTACCAACTAAAGCAGCTACTAAAACACCTTATGAGTTTTGGATTGGGCAAAAGCCTAGTCTAAACCATTTCCATGTGTGGGGTTGTCCAGCTGAGGCAAGGCCTTATAAGCCAAATGAAAAGAAATTGGACTCCCGAACAGTAAGTAGTTACTTTATTGGTTATTCTGAGAGATCTAGGGGATATAAATTTTATGATCCCATATTAAAGACAATTTTTGAGACAGGGACTGCTACATTCTTTGAGGATATTGAGTTTGGGGGGAAGAATCAGATTAGAAAATTTGTTTTGGAGGAAGAATCGGTAATAATTCCAGAACCGATTCAAACAATTACTTTTGATGAAGTAAGTTTGAAACCTCCACAAAACATTGCTGATGAACCCCATACTCAAGATGATTTGGTTGTTCGTGAAGAACAAACTCAAGATCCTCAATAACCTATGCTTCATGAGTCACACCTTTGCAGAGATCCATGAGAGAAAGGAGAAGTGCCATTTCAGATGATTATGTTGTATTTCTCCAAGAAAATGAAGATCCTAACAATGGTGTGATGGAAGATGATCCAATCACCGTCCGTCAAGCCATACAGGATCCTAATTCAGAAAAATGGATTAAA
>Ga0214542_1007862_pt1 | contig 18186 bp, 20 predicted proteins | sample CNSS1metaG_FD_160096 | JGI IMG/M metagenome (GOLD analysis project Ga0214542, IMG submission 160096) | Root nodule microbial communities from cowpea collected in UCLA plant growth center, Los Angeles, California, USA - CNSS1 | ecosystem: Host-associated > Plants > Roots > Nodule | place: USA...
AAGTTACTTGAAATTATCAAGAGCTTAATCATGTATTTCAAAGACTCAAAAATCAGCAATATTGAGTAACGTATATCTCTAGCTACTGTCCTCCAAATCCAATCTCCACCGTTCAAAGTGAAGAACTACACGTTATGGACCACCTGTCAAAATTTCACCTAAATCGGACGGTTAACGAATCGGGAAATTCAGTTTTACGAAAACTGCGCAAATCAGAAAAAATGGTGGCGCCTAGCGCCCAGAAATCACGAAGGTTGCGCCTGGCGGTGAAAAACAGGCGCCCGGCGGTTCCTGTACTGCGAAAAGTATGAAAAATAGCATTTTTCGTGAAGAGAACACCATGCACGTCTCTGGTATGGTGCCTGGTGGCAAATTGGGTGCCGCCAGGCGGTGCCTGCAGTTTCAGGAATCCAACAACCCTTCCCTTGCGTCTACGAACCTCAACCAGCCCAACCATCCCGATTTCCTTCAGTTTCGACTCAATACTCACCACTCAAAGGTTTAGGATCACAATTCATCCAATAAGTTTGTAGTTCATTACGCAATTTGTTATACAATTTCCGAAAACCCCAATTCTTCCACCCTAACATTTATTCATAGCCAATCTCATTTGATTCCTTCGCACTACCATGACTTTTCACAATTAATCCCTTCCGTTTGGTCCAAATGTTGTTAAAATGCATTTTCCACTGAACCAAAGCAACCCAGAACATGCAGAACCCGAAAATCGAACCAAAACGAAAAGCATCGCCTAGCGGGTGTTCTTCACCGCCAGGCAGTTCATGATCAACCCAGAAAATTGGGTGGCGGGGCTTGCGTCGCCTGGCGGCACTAAGCTTGTAACATCCCGTTAGGATATTACTGGTTTAAATAAATAAAACAAATAAATATATAAGGACATCGCATTTATGAATAACCTCATTTCCCAAAACCGCGGGAAATTTAAAATTTATTAGATGTTCGCATAAAGTTTATCAACAGTTATTCCATAAACTAAAATAACAATGTTATAGTTTCACCCATCAGGGTTTACAACAGTTTCCAAAAACAAATCAAAGTAAATATAAGAAGTTCCCCCAGTAGGACCCCCACTCGCGGCTAAGCATCACCGGCTCCACCTGCATCAACATCCTCTGCTCACGTGTACCGCGTACACGATCATCGCCAAACACAAGCAGATAGGGTGAGCTTATGAAAACAACATACTTCATCATAGATATCATATAATCAATTTATCATATATAAGCTCCATAAATATCACAGTACCATCACCTAACCAATTCTCTAACATCTGGCCACAACCAGATCATTCGGGTTCTACCTCTTCTAGTGATTACCTCAAGGTAATTTGCTGCAAAACCTATCGGCCACAACCGACAGAGCACGTGTGGGAACCAATGCCACAGATCACACACCGTAACACCAGATGGAGTTCCCAATTACGAACATAGTCTGTAATGTCCCAAGACTACCAAACTCGTCAGTCAACAACTGAGGAGGACAATCTAACTGGACCCATCCGTACTGGCCACAACCAGCACACTCACACCGGCAACACTCGCCAACCCGAGCTCAACTCAAGGGTTCCTTGTATTCATCTGCCATCCTGAGCTCAACTCGAGGGATGCCATTCCGAGCTCAACTCGAGGAATGTACGTGCTTAACCCCTATCCCGAGCTTAACTCAAGGGATACGTTCCGAGCTCAACTCTAGGAACCCAACAATCTTACCTTTAAAGCACTACCAAAAGCCTTGTAGAACACCCTACAAAGTCCAAACACTAGGACTTACAGCAGCCAAATCGCCTAGCGGGGGACACGTACCGCTAGGCGCCACAGCTTCCACACCGCCTGGCATGGGACACGTACCGCCAGGCGCCAAGCGCCTCAAACACGCAAACACAGCAGCTGCCGCCTGGCGGATCAGCCCCCACCGCCAGGCGCCCAACTCTCCAGGACCCCACTGTTTCAGACACAACCGCCTAGCGGATTCACCTTCACTGCCAGGCGGACGTAACACCAGACTTCACTGTTTTTGTCGCCATCGCCTGGCGGAATCCTTTCCCTTCGCTAGGCGCCTCCTGCACCATCAACCCACTGGTTTCTCGCTATCGCCTGACGGACCTAGTTCTGCCGCCAGGCGCCGTATCAGTACTTGTGCAGTTCTGGTTTTGGTCAGATATTCTTCGCACCCTACTCACAGACCTACTTTCAATCCACTTGCGCTCCTAACTCAGTGTAAAGTATGTTATATTACATGAATATATACAATTATTCCCCTATACCACAACTCCCCACGAAATTATTCCACTTCAAAGGACTCCCCAATTGTTGGGAATACCCGTGTTCCTCCAAACCAATACCTATACGTAATTTATTAAGATCCTGACAGTACTGGAATATTTCATGAGCTAACATACAATATTTATAATTTACCATTCTCTCACTACCTTATACACCCATAATATTCAATTTATAGATAGATTGTAAATATCACTATACACCTGCCCTTACACCAGTCTTTTCGTTTAATTATAACTCCTATTGTAAAATTCTTATTAGATTCCCTTCCTTAGCAGAATAGAACACCAACTCATAATTTACATTTGACATTACCAAGGTTTTTATCCATCTCGCCTCTCCAACCCCCTCTCAAATACTAGAACTGAATTACCAAAGAACCAAACACCTAATATCCTAAAACACACTTCCAGACCCGAACGACCACTCGTATCCACGTCACTGTACTGGCGCCTGGCGGCTATTCCCGTGCCGCCAGGCGGTGCATCAAACTTCTGGTAAAATTTCCAGAATTTTAACACCTGCGCAGCCCCAACTCTTCCCTACTTTTCATTCCAGATTAATCTCCATCACTTCTCGCGTAATCTCACTTATATATTATGTTCCTCGCAGTCTACACCCACATCCCTTAAAAGTTATCCAAAGTATTTCAATCAGTGGTCATACTCACGACATCAAAACCCCAATTGTTCAACCCTAAACACTTGGTCACTGTTCCATTGAATTTCAATATCAATTACACTCGAAACCAAAGCATTTTTACACCAGATCAACTCCTAAGACCCACCCCTTGATTTCCCTCCGAACAATTCACGCCAAACGCTCAGGAAAAACTTAAAACGAGTATCGAACCAGCGCCGCCTGGCGGTCACAACCAATCCGTGAGGTGATTCATACAGAAACACCCAGAATAGCCCAGACTTTGAGTCGCCTGGCGGTACAGGGATTCACCGCCAGGCGCTGCACCCAGAAACACAGCAATATGCGCAGAAATAGATGAGCTGCCTGGTGGCTATGTATAGCCCGCCAGGCGGTTTCTGGAAAATTTCCTGAATTCAACAGAAACTCAGAATGAACACAGTGCATGCATAACTTAAATATTATTTTCACACAATTCACGCCAAACAAATATAATCGCGGTAAACTCCCCTAACCTGGATCCTTTTGAGCTTTAAACCTTGAAATTTGGATCATTCTCCTTCGAACACTAGCCCTCCTTGGCTCCTCTCTTTCCAGCCTCTCAATCTCTCCCAAACCTCACCAAGTTCCAGAATTTTCGTGCTCTCTCTGTAAGTCAATTTTCCAGATTGCCAAACCCTTCTCTCTACCTCACTATGGCCTTTTAAAGGTGCCCTAAAAACTTTGTGATAACATAAAAACGAACCTAAATTTAATTGGGATTTTAATTGCCATTCATGGACCCCTTTATGATCCAGCCTCTATTCTCCCTCTTGGCTGTCATTTCTTTACGGTTTACGTTAACCCTTCATCTTCATGCCAAAAACCAAAAATGACTAAAAAATGTTCACTTTAATTTCACCAAGATTTGAACCCATGACCATGCTAATGCCAACTCAATACACAACCACTTAATCAATTCATGTTTCATGCTAACAATCATAATTCAATTATCATAGTATTTCACCACACGATCATGCTATATTAAAATAACAACGAATAATAACACAATATGGCATACATAGGACCCGAACCTAAGTCCTCTCACACAATTATAGTACTCTCAACCACATGAGCTAGCACTTTTTCACGTCATTCCACTCATAATTAATGTCATAATTAATTCTCCTACCCGCATTTATTAACTAATTATTTATTTAATTAATTAAATTTCACGGGTCTTACAAAGCTCACCGCCAGGCAGTTCCTATTAGGAACTCAGAAAAATAGGCAAAATGCATGTGTCACCTGGCGGCAGTTCATCACCCGCCAGGCGGTTTCTGGAAAAATTCCCAGAAACGCGAAATTCAACAAAAATAGACATTGATCATGCAATAACATACGATACAACATACATTTAATTATTAACCAATTAAAATGACGTTAATCAACTCCTCTAACCTGGAATTTCCTTTGCTTAGAGTTTGAATTATGAGTCTTCCCTTAAGCACCAATGCCCTCCCTTTGATTCCTTCCAAGAAAAAAACTCTTCTTTTCACACCAGAATCACAATTTTCTCTCCGGAATTTCGCTCCTCACAAGGTCCTCTCTAGTGGCAGCCTCAGAAAACCTCTTTCTCTCCCTTAATTCACTTTTTAATTAAGTATTAAGGGTGATTAATGGCCAAAACGAAAATTATCTCATTGATGGTGGTAATTGCCATTCAAGCACAATTATGAGATGGTTTTTCAACCCTTACTTAGCTGCCCATTCAGCTAGGATTTGCTCTGCCCTTTCACATTCAAGCCAAAACTAATTTTTGCAAAAACAAAGTTTACTTTGGTTCTACCAAGGTTTGAACTCATAACCAAACCAATGTCATCCTAATGCACAACCACTCAACCAATTCATGTTTCGTGATAATTCTTATAATTATAAGGTTTTATTATCACTCAACATGGTCATGCACATAATTAAAATAATAACAATTAAATAACACATAAATAGCATACATAGGACTTGAACCTAAGTCCTCTCACACATTTAAAGTACTCTCAACCACTTAAGCTAGTACTTTTCCACATCATAACAATCTCCATTAAATGCCATAAAGGCTCCCCTACCCGTATTTATTAAATAATTATTTATTTAATTATTTAAATTTCACGGGTCTTATAGTGACTTCCTAAGTTCTTCAGTTGAGTTTCCTCCTGAACTAGCATATTATGCAATTCATGCACATTCCACTTGTCTTTCATGGTGTTGTAGTTCATCTGGAATGGACCATACTCAGTCGGTAATGAGTTTAGAATGAATTGCACGAGAAAACCTTCATCCACTGCCATTCCTAGAGACTTAAGTCTTGCTGTGATATTTTTCATCTCAATCACATTGTCATGCATAGTACGTGAACCGTCAAACTTCATGGTGGTCAACATACTCATCAGTGTCTCAGCGAGAGATTTATCAGCAGTTTAGGAGCGCTCTTCCACAAATTTCATAAATTCTTTTGCGTTATCGGTTTTGGGAAGAGTTGACTTAATATTGCTTATTATGCTTATTCTCATGAACATTAAGCTAAGTCTGTTTGACCTTTTCCAAGCTTTGTAATGGGCTTTCTCTTCATTGCTACTGGCATCTGTGATAGCAATCGACTTTTCAACTTGCAAAGCTAGATCAATATCCAAAACACCAAAGTGAAATTGGACTTGTTCACTCCAATCACGGAAATTCAACCCATTAAAGACTGGAACACACATAGCATGCGAGTGTAAAGATATCGGAACAAATACTGTAATTAACACATGCCTAATATTAATGCTTTGAGTCATAAAACTAAACGTAAAAATTGGATGAGTCGCCTGGCGACAGTTCATCGTCCGCCAGGCGGTTTCTAGAAAATTCCAGAAACACGAATTATACACAGTAGGGCATTGTACATGCATCAATTTAATCATACAGTAAATTCAACCCATTAAAGACTGGAACACACATAGCATGCGAGTGTAAAGATATCGGAACAAATACTGTAATTAACACATGCCTAATATTAATGCTTTGAGTCATAAAACTAAACGTAAAAATTGGATGAGTCGCCTGGCGACAGTTCATCGTCCGCCAGGCGGTTTCTAGAAAATTCCAGAAACACGAATTATACACAGTAGGGCATTGTACATGCATCAATTTAATCATACAGTTCATGAAATTAAACAGTACGCAATAAAAGGAAAAGGTATAGGAGAGAAACTCAACCTATAACTTCCCTCTCTTTTACCAAAACCTTTAGAATTAAGAAAGGAAACTATCTTTCATATAGTCATGAGTGTGCACCCTCATCACTTTACCAAGAAATTTTCTGTTCTTAATGCTTCCAGTTTCACAACTTTACGTAGTCCGCAATCAATAGTATGATTGATAGACTGCAAATTCATTCCTACACGATTTCGCAACAGAAACACGACAAGCTCACTCCCTAAAGCCCAAAAAATCATTTGAAAACCATTGCTCTGATACCAAATGTAACATTTCGGTCGGATATTTCTAATTTAAGTAATAAAAATTAAGAAATATGATGAAAACCTCATTTATTATACTTCGCTTCCTAAAAACGCGGGAAATTTTAAAACATTTATTAATCGGATGTTATCCAAAAATCCATAATTTATGAAACTCCAATACAATATCCAAATTCACAAATCAGTAAAACCCTATTTATAAATTTCATTAAAACAATAACGATAAAACTCCAGTAAAAGCTTTTCCCAGTTAACCCTCTCTCCGATGCTATACCTCATCAGCATTACCTGCAACATCATCTGCTCCCGTGTAACGCATTACACGATCATCGCCAAACACAAGCAGAAAGGGTGAGCTCATAAACAATTAACATATAAGTTAATAAAAAAGTCAAGATACACCCATCTATTTTATTCTAGTCAATTCTTGGCCCAGACCTTAATCCCCAAGGCTTTTCAACCCTCACAACACACAAATAGTTAGCCTCGGATTCAGGGTTTATGATGCTCACACGAACCTGCCCGCTCGTGGTCTTGCCTCTACGAACCTCCCCGCTCGTAGTCCTACTCTACGAACCTCCCCGCTCGTAGTCCTGCTCTACGGACCTACCCGCCCGTAGTCCAACACACGTGATCCACCAGCTACGTACCTCCCTGCACGCAGCATCTCTCAAGTGTGAGCACGGAACATATGAACCTACCTCACTCGTATCCCCACACGAGGGTAACATGATATGAACCTCCCCGCTCATATCATCACGTGTTCACCACCATCCATGAACCTACCCGCTCATGGCACAACATCCCCTGATCCAAGTTTCACATCACAACATGATAACAAAAACAAGCAAAGCACACTACCCTACACAAGGTACATACTCAAGCTGGTCTTAGGGATTCCAATGCTTCCATGAACCTGCCCGCTCGTGGTCCAAATCTACGAACCTCCCCGCTCGTAGTCCAACGCACGTGATCCACGAGCTACGTACCTCCCCGCACGCAGCATCTCTCAAGTGTGAGCACGAAACATACGAACCTACCTCGCTCGTATCCCCACACGAGAGTAATAGGATATGAACCTCTCCGCTCATATCATCACGTGTTCATCACCAATCATGAACCTACCCGCTCATGACAACATCAAGCATATCCCAGACCAGGACCCACACAATAAACCATGGAAAACATATCACAATGCACCCTGCCACTACACCATCGCCTAGCGTAGCCTAAGCGCCACTAGGCGAAATGGCAGTACAGACCACCTAGCGGTTCCACATCACCGCCGGGCGTCACAACTTATAAGACATTCTTGTTTCATACTATCGTCTGGCGGTTCAGTCTACACCGCTAGGCGCTACACCAGTAATGTGACATTACTGGTTTTAGGTACTCTAATTCATTTCCTAGAATTCAACCATTTAATTCTCAAACATCCCGAAATCAACATACACATTCATATATTCCAAATTACAACATCACAACACATATGCATCTTTCAAGTATAAGCACACATTCCTCTCTTTTATAATTGATATATACTTACCTCTTAAATCAATTCCAACACACACTTTATTTTCCCTTTCTCATTTTCCCAACCCTTTGCATGCTTACAATTCACATACACCACAAAAGACACAATGAAAGTTATATACTTATTCTGCATGCCCTCGCAATTCCATTACTTTTAAAGTATGATTATCATGTTCCCATACTTTCCCAAAACCCGTCATGATCATGCAACACTCAGTCATAGTGATATCATCAATAGTGGCCTTATTCCCACACTTATAACATCTTACATTCGAGCTAACATACATAGGTTCATATATTCAACATGTCTCAGCAAACACTACCAAAAACATACTCATCAATCATGCATCAAAATATTTATATGTATACATTCACCAATCAAGGCCATACCAACACTTGATCACACTTAATCATCCATTAGTAATCATAGTATTAGGGAATTCAACAACCAATCATGAGTGACGTATATCTCCCTCTTCAGGCATCCAATTCAAATCTCCACCGATCAAAGTGAATAACAACATGTTTTGAAACAACTTCCAAAATTTCACCTAAATCAACGGTTAACGAAGCGGGAAATGCAGTTTTACGAAAATTGCGCAGACTAGAAAAATCGGTGGCGCCTAGCGGCATGAAACTAGCGTCGGGCAGTTCCTGTTCCACAAAAAGTACGAAAAATAGTGTTTTTCATGAATCAGAGCACCATGCGTCACTGGTATGTCGCCTAACGGCCAAATGGGTGCCGCCAGGTGGTTCCTGCACATGCGAACCTTACACCCTTCACAACAACTCTTATTTCCATCAATTTTTGACTCTATAAGATCTGATTCCATCATTTAGGATTATAATTCATCTCTAACACTTTCCATACCCAAATTCATTCACATTTTTCCATTTAGATGAGTGTCGTTTTCGAAATCCCTAATTCATCAACCTTAAAAGGGTGTTCTTAACAGTTCTCTCAAATTAACTCTAATTGATAGTGAAATTCCCCACTTTCTTTAGTCAAGTATTCAATTAAAAGTTAAGGATCTCTTCCCTTCCATTTAGAATCCAATCAGAACACTCAAAACACCAAAACCGAACCAAAATTGGTCCGTGTCGCCTGGCGGGTGTTCATCACTGCCAGGCAATTCAAGCAAAAACCCAGAATCTAGGTTGGTCTATCACGCGTCGCCTGGCGGCACAATGCTCACTACTAGGCGGCTCCTCTCTGGAACCCAGAAAACAAGTAAAAATTGGATGAGTCGCCTGGCGATAGTTCATCGTCCGCTAGGCGGTTTCTCGAAAATTCCAGAAACACGAATTATACACAGGGCATTGTACATGCATCAATTTAGTCATACAGTTCATGAAATTAACATGCTGCTCTTTGGCTTGCTAGGGTTCCTATGCCCCTTCACCTTCATGCCACAAGAAATTTTGGCAAAAAGGAAGCTATATATGGTTCTACCAAGGTTTGAACCCATGACCATGCCAATGCCAACTCAATACACAACCATTTAACCAATTCATGTTTCATGATGATTAATATAATTCTATGATTATATTATCACTCGACTTGATCAAGCACATATTTAAAATAATAATAAATTAAATAGCACACAAATGGCATACATAGAACTCGAAACCAAGTCCTTTCACACAATCCAATACTCTCAACCACTTAAGCTAGTACTTTTCCACGTCATAGCAATCCGCATTAAATGTATTAAAGACTCCTACTACCCGCATATATTAAATAATTATTTAATTAATTATTTAAATTTCTCAGGTCTTACATTTGGGAGATCCAATAATACACAAATATAAACATAATGATGCTAATCATATTATAACATTATTGATAATTAAAATATGGATCAACTAGAATCACCTACCACCTTTGGGTATATAAATAAAACTAGTGACGCAATTATCTACAATCATGCTCATTAATTATAAGAATAATTAATCAACCTTTGGGCGATCCTTAAATGTCTTATAATTAATGAATTTCAATTAACTCATTAATCAATTATTCATAATTTAGTATCCATACTATGGGTAATTGAAATAAAAACATTAATAATTTAAAATCACAAAAACTTTAAAATTTTGGCCCCTTTGGTAACTAACAAAATTTATCATACTTGATTTCAAATAAATAAATAAATACACATTTAATTTCTATAAACCACACTTAGCATTCTCATTCATTTTAATTTATCAAAAACATAAATACATTATTCACATAGAATATTATGTTCCATAAATAAAATCAAAAACCATTATTTCAATTCATGCGATTAAAATCTCGTAAAGTGGAACATTTTTCAATTCCAAACCTTTTGATATATAATGACAAAATAAAATTGAAACATTAATTGTAACTCATATAATGCACGAACTTAATCCAATAGATGATTCATGCACTTGCGGTTTACGATCCACATGATTAGTTATTCAATACTTGCGAAATTCGTAAAACAGAAAATGCATGATTCAATTCACGTAAGAGCACAATCAACAAAGCACGTAAGAGCAAAAGCTTTCAAAGCACGTAAAAGCATAATAACAGCGGAACGGAAGAACATTAAAAACCCCTAAATCATATAATTAGGGTTCGTCAAATAAATTGTGAAGCATAAATTTTAAAATCCCTAAATCCTTAATTAGGGTTTATCTAATTAGGAAACATCATCCCATAATTGAAGAATCATAAATCCTACAACACACGCTCTGATATCACATGTAAAACAATTAAGAGGATCATTAAGAATTTAGGATTCTCACACGATAAAACATAATAGAGCACTAACCTTGATCCATGAGAGATCCTGTGAATATGCGTTCTTCAATTTGTAATTTTGTGTGCTTTTCAATCACCGTTTCTCAATCTATCTCTTTACCTTTCTTTTCTCTTCTCACACGTTCTTGATGGGTTACTATGAAAAGAAACTTATGGCTAGAGAGAACCCCCAATCCCTTTTATAAATCAACATCCATCAAATTGGTTTTTATTTTATTTTATCTTTATTTTATTTTATTATCACTTCCCATAATAATAACCAATATATCTTTAAATTTTATTAAATCACAATTGAGTTCATCATAATATTTCAAATGAGTCACTAATAGAATTAATTCATCAATTAATTCTAACATTTCTTCAATGTTGGTATATGATATTTCTCTCATTTTCAATCATTGAATCCCATATTTCATATATTGGTATGATGACTTACGCCCAACCATGCCATCCAGAAAGTAAGAGCTCAGTAGACTAGAGTTTATTTAGACCATTCAATTGGGCTTTGCATTGTAAGTTTTGGGCTTGGACTTGAACTTGGATCATGTTGTTAGTTTTGAAATGGTGAGTTTAGCCAACAAGGGGGGGGGGTTGAATTGGCTTTATAAAACTTTTTCGAAAGCTTAAAACCTTTTTCAATTGAATCTAATAGACTGGAATGTTTGGATGTAAATGCAGCCGACCAGTACACTTTCAGTCGATTAAAATATAAAATAGCAGACTAAATTGTTCTTGATGCTATGAAATAGTCGATTAAAAAGACAAATCAATCGGCTAAAATACTAGAGATTATGCAGAATGCAGAATTCGCAAATTCAACTCAAACAACAATCTTTTACAAACAAGACATGTTTGAATCAGTATTTATAACAAGTACAAAGCCTCATTACATAAGAACGCATTGAATCACACCAAAGATTAAATTGCTTGGTTTTCCTGAGCTTTTAAAGAATTTCAAAGAGAGGGAGATGAAGGAAAGAAGAATGCACAACTATTTTTATACTGGTTCACTCAATCACAGAGCTACATCCAGTTTTCCAGGACAACATGAGCCTGGTTTCCACTATATTCAAAAGTTTTACAAATCAAACACCAAGATTACATGTTTGAACACAAAGCACACAAGATTTTTGACTCACACAAAAATCTAGAACCATAACCTACAAGAATCACTCTTGCAGACCTGAAATCACATCAGGCAAACCATCCAAAGGCACAAGAACGTCCAAACCTTATGGTGGCTGTCCCTAGCACACCATACATGTGTTCTTCAAGCTATTCACAAACCAAAATGCCTCTAAGATCAACCAAGATCAACCAAGATCTTCAAACACGAGTTGCAGTTGTGTATTGCAGAGAGAGAACGCTTCCCAGAGATGAATGACACGATTTCGTTCAGAAAAACTCAGATTCGCGCCTCTGCACGCGAAAACACAGCTTATATAGTCTAGTTTAAGTGAAAACAGTCGATTGAATTTTCCGTACAGTTAGCTGATTTCACCTGACTTAAGTGAAATCAGGCGATTAAAAAATAATTCAACTGACTAAATGCATTCATACCAAAAACTATATACAACAAGCCTTTTAACTTGTTAAAATCCATTTTAAGAGATTAAAAGAGACACACTAAGGCACACAAGACATCTAACCTATGTCATATAGCCTATCAACAATGTATAACACTAGCACATTACATTTAACATGTTATATACAGATTTAACACACTAAAACTTAATCTTCAAGAGGATCTTCATCAATCTTGATCAAACACTTAAGATCTTCATGCACATGGCTTTATCAATTATTTTCTTCAAGCTTGCTTATGCCATCAATCTCTCCCTGAATTGATGAAGCCAACACCCTCGAGTTGAATTGATGAGCTAAGATCCATAGAGAAACATGAAAAAGCTTTTGCATACAAGATACCAATATTCCAAATATACAACCAAGCAAAAGCACACAAGCATACATACAGATCACATATGCATATGCTCCCCCCATTAATAATATGATTTAACTTCAAACTTTTGATTAAGTTTGCAGTATAATATGATTACAACAGATTTATTTCAGGTTTTCCAATTTTGACACAATTTTACTTAATTTTCACTCATTTTTCTCCCCCTTTGGATTCATCAAATGAAAGGAAATGCATAGATCAATTTAGAAAGATGAAAATTTTCATTAAAGCATTAACATAGAGGTGTACCAGGGCATCTGGCACGAATACAAACACACTAAACCAGAAACAGAAATGCAGATACATCATGAAGTTGAAAACTGATATAATCAGTCGACTAAAATGAGAAAATAACCAATTAAAAAATTGGAACAAACAATAGACACACAAAATGCAATGCATGACTTATGAGTCATCCCCTTCACTCATTCCTGGGGTTGTCTATGTTGTAGACATTGGAGGGGAGGTCATGAACGTTATGGAGTTTGTCATCCAAGTCTTGAAACCTTGTTGTGCAGTACATGTGATGTGCATTTTGAGCCATGTTGAGGTCTTGAAGTTGGTTGAGAACCATTCTCTCAAATTGGGAGTAAGCAGGTCCAGTATTCTCAGGAGGGTTGTACAGCTCAATTGCCACAGGTTGTGGTTCATCTTCCTCTTAGTTTCCTCCACTAGTTCCCGCTTCATGATCATTTGCTCCAACTTCATTGTTTGCACCTTGATCTCCTTCAACTAGCCAAGTGTTGCCTACCTTGGTGAATCCCATCTTGTGCATATTCAATGTAGAAACATGATTTAGAAGTCCAGTTGACTCCTCAAGCTCTCTTTCCACATCTACACCAAAATGCTCAATGAACTTGGAGATGAGCACCACATATGGAAGCTTGAAATTTGTGAGCCTTTTTGCCTTCATCATGTGGTCACGGATGGTGTATGTCCAGTCCACCATCACATCATTTTGGATACAATACATCACCACAAGATCACCTTCATTCAAGGTAGCATGGTTACTCCCCCTAGGCATGATGATTTTGGTCACCACCATGGCTTCCTCCACATGAAGCCTTCCCACATGGAAATTTCTAGCTTGCTCACCTTGATTTCTCACACATTGGTTAAAGTATTGCACCTTGTTGAACTCATCCACTGCACTAGTTTCACCTTAGCGGACTTGCACACCTCTTTGCCTTAGGCCAGCCACATCCTTCCATGTTTGCCTAGTGATTTCCATCTCCACACCTTTGACACTTGATTTGAGAACACCATTGCTGAACTTGAGGTTGGCATAGAACACCTTCACCAAATCCGGATACACCTTACCCGAAAGCTCAAGGAAAGTCTTATATTTTTTAGCTTTGAGATGTTGCTCAAGGTTGCCAAAGTTTTCTGCCCTTAGCCATGACATACGAATCACCTTAGGAAGAATGATTTGCTTCCTATTGATCTCAATCAAGAAGGTTTGAATTTTGTCCTCATGACCTTCAAACCACATCTCAAGTCTTCCTTGATTCATAGCATTTGGAGAGGATGGAGTAGGTGGAGTGGAGCTTTCATCATCTGAGGGGGCAGCTCGTGATCTTCTAGGCATGGTGAAAAGTAGGTTTGGCTCTTACTAGCAAATGAGAATGCCAATGCATGATGCTTATGCAAGCATTTATAGAATCAACAGGTTGATTTTCAAAATCAGTCAATTAAATCATGCTGATTTTCTGGTTTCAATGCAGTACAGGAAATCACAGCAATTAAATGTGAGGGGAATCTGAATCAAAGATGCAGTGATGTGTTTCCCATGCGTTTTATAAACAACCCACTCACAAACAGTTCGCATCTAATGCATGCACATTGGAAATCATGTAATTAAAGCACTTTATGCTCAATGGAATCTGAAAAGTTGATTTTAGCTTATGTAATAGTTGTTACAACTGCTACTACAGTCCAAAAATAGTCATGTGATGCATACTTTGATTGGGTCAATCAATTAAAATCAATTCAAGCAATTCCACATCAGCATAAGTGATTTTAACACATAAAAATACAGAGTTAGTCGACTAAAACTGTACCAGAAAACTGATTTTTGGTGTAGTGGCGGTTTTAAGTGAAATCTATGTGTTAAATTTGCAATTTTAGCTGACTAAAAATTTCAAATTTCACGAAATTCACACCAGACCAATTTGAATCAAATATATGTGCTATTTTATGAGATTTAGCAGATTAAAACAGTTCTAGAACATAAATTATGTAGATTTTGACATTTTAAATGAAATCTATGTGTTGAAATTGCAGATTTAGCTGACTGATATTCTGGCAGTTTTCAAATTATGCAGATTTTTGTCATTTTAAATGCAGCACACACATGATCTAATAAGATTAGCAAGCCAAACAGATATCAACATACATTCTTCATGTCAAGAATACCTAATTCAGTTCTAAGCTTATTAAATCTATCACGTGCAAGTGGTTTAGTGAATAAATTCGCCAATTGATTTTCAGTTTTCACAAACATGATTTCAATATCACCTTTTTGAATATGATCTCTTATGAAATGATACCTGATTTCAATGTGTTTAGTTTTAGAATGTTGAATTGAATTCTTAGTTAGATTGATTGCACTTGTATTATCACAATAAAGAGGTACCTTTTCTAGCTTTACACCATAATCAATAAGTTGATGCTTCAACCATATGCTTTGAGCACATGCATGTCCAGCTTCTATGTACTTAGCCTCAGCTGTAGAGAGTGCTACACATGCTTGCTTCTTGCTATTCCATGAGATTAGGCTTGATCCAAGTAGATGACATGTACCACTTGTGCTTTTCCTATCCAATTTACACCCTGCATAGTCAGAATCTGAAAAACCACTAAGAACAATGTTAGATTCATTAGGATACCTTAATCCAACATTAGTTGTCCCTTTCAGACACTTGAAAATCTGTTTTGCAGCTTTAAAGAGTGATTCCTTTGGATTGGATTGAAACCTAGCACACAAGCAAACACCAAATTGTATATCCGGTCTACTAGCAGTTAGATATAGCAAGGAACCAATTAACCCTCTAAATTTGGTTGAATCAACTTGGTTTCCAGCCTCATCTGCATCCATAAGGTAGTTTATAGCAATTGGAGTGGCAGTATCTTTGCAATCCTCCATTTTGAACTTTTTCAGTAGATCAAAACAGTATTTTGACTGGCTTAAAAATGTTCCATGCTTGAGTTGCTTCACTTGCAGCCCTAGGAAGTAGGTTAGCTCACTCATCATAGACATCTCAAATTCTCCCTGCATAGCTGCAACAAACTCTTCACACATGGAGTTATTATTTGATCCAAAGATTATATCATCTACATATACTTGAACAAGTATTACATCACTTGCATGCTTTCTAATGAAAAGTGTTTTATCAACAACATCTCTAGCATATCCTTTAGATAAAAGAAAGTTGCTTAACCTCTCATACCACTATCGTGGTGCTTTTTTCAAACCATATAAAGCCTTTTTCAATTTGAAAACATGATTATGATAGAGGTGATCTTCAAAGCCAGGGGGTTGTGATACATACACTTCCTCATTTAAGAAACCATTCAAGAATGCACTTTTAACATCCATTTGAGAAAGTTTGAAATTACACATGCATGCATATGCTAACAATAACCTCACAGCTTCTAGTCTAGTCGCAGGTGCATATGTTTCATCAAAATCAATGCATTCCTCTTGATTATAACCTTTAGCAACTAGCCTAGCCTTATTCCTCACTATATTACCATTTTCATCCATTTTATTCCTAAACATCATTTTGTACCAATCATATTCATTGCATCAGTTTTAGGAAAAAGAGACCACACATCATTCCTAGTGAATTGATTAAGTTCATCTTGCATAGCAACAACCCAATTACTATCACATAATGCATCATTCACATTCTTAGGTTCAATTTGAGAAACAAATGCAACATGTTGAAAGAATGCAAGCTTGCGTCTAGTGGATACTCCCTATTCTATGTCACAAATTATGTTGTCCTTTGATAATCATTTGGGTTCTGTCCCAACCGTACCCGAGTACACGGCCCCCAGAAGACACGATGGTCGCCTACCACGCAAGGACGCCTTCATCTAGAACTACACGACCCCCAGAAAGCACGATGGCCGCCTACCACGCAAGGACACCTCCACATGGAGAACACGACCCTCACCTAACCTCACACACCCTTTCACGAAGACACTAACACGGCCTACAACCAAAACCCCGTGGTCGTTTACCCTACGAAAGGCACCCCTCCGAAGGAAAACCACCCTCGACGCATCTCATGGCCGAATACCGGGCACCGCCAACATTCGAAGGACCCCCTGGTAAATTCCCTCCTTAACACAGGATCCTAAAATAACCAAAAGAGAGATATTGGGCCCAAAGGCCCATCATAGGTAGGACCCACGGGTAAAAAGGTATAAATAGCACACTGTTCTATGCATTGATTATCCATTAAATTATTCTCTGAAACCCTGACATCACCAGTGCTGACTTAGGCATCGGAGTGTCTTTTGCAGGTCCCCTACGCCGCCCTCAAGTCCCCTTGGAAGCAAGAGAAGACCGACCCGAAGCAAGACGTTCAAGACCCTTGACCAATTTGTGGACTACAGACCTCGGTTTCATAAGAACAGGTTCAATCCACTCTTTGGGTAAATTGTTGTCTGCAGCTTTTTCAGTCGACTGAATTTCCTTTTCAGCTGATTGATTTCTTGCAGTAGATTCCAATTTTGCAGCAGATTTCTTCTTCACTGTTGTTTCTTCTTCATCTACAATCTTAGGCACATGATCTTGCAATTTTGGGTTAGTTTCATCAAATACAATATGCATAGACTCTTCCACAATCATCAATCTCTTATTATAGACTCTATATGCATGACTTTGTGTAGTATAGCCTAGAAAAACACCTTCATCCGCTTTTGCATCAAATTTGCCAAGACTTTCTTTGCCATTGTTTAAAATGAAACACTTACATCCAAATACTTTTAGATGACTTAAAACAGGCCTCCTCCCTTTGAAAAGTTCATAGGGTGTTTTCTTCAAAATTGGCCTAATCAACACTCTATTTAAAACATAGCAAGCAGTGTTGACTACATCAGCCCAAAAGTACTTAGGTAGTGAATTTTCATTTAACATAGTTCTAGCTAGTTTCTCAAGTGACCTGTTTTTCCTTTCAACAACATCATTTTGTTGTGGGATTCTTGGTGCAGAAAAATTATGTTTAATGTCATGTTTTTCACAAAAGTGTTCAAACCTTTCACTTTGAAATTCCCCACCATGGTCACTTCGAATAGACACTATCTTGGAACTCTTTTCATTTTCTAGCACCTTGGCAAGTCTTTTAAAAGCATGACAAATGTCATTTTTGGCAGCTAAGAACAAAGTCCATGTGTACCTAAAGAAGTCATCAACTATGACTAATGCATAAAGATTGCCACCAAGGCTCATGGTTCGAG
>Ga0214542_1007863_pt1 | contig 18182 bp, 7 predicted proteins | sample CNSS1metaG_FD_160096 | JGI IMG/M metagenome (GOLD analysis project Ga0214542, IMG submission 160096) | Root nodule microbial communities from cowpea collected in UCLA plant growth center, Los Angeles, California, USA - CNSS1 | ecosystem: Host-associated > Plants > Roots > Nodule | place: USA...
AGTATTTGATATCAAAGAAACAACCATACTCCTAATATTGAATATTTGATAATATTATATTTCCTTTACCGTAATTTTTATTATTTTATAAAAATTAGTTAAAATTAATATTAAAGTAGTAAGTAAATGGGTACGGGTATGGGTACGAGATTATACCCGTTATCCGGTGGGGATGGGGATTGGACAAAAGTTTGATACCCGTTGGGTTTGGGTATGGGGATGGGGATGAATTTTTTTTACGGGGATGGGTACGGGATAGTGAAATCCGTCCCCGCCCCGCCCCGTTGTCATCCTCACCATATCTCTGTTTCCATATAAATTATTAAAATATTCATAATTAATTAAGTAATCATATATATATATATATATATATATATACTTTCTATTTTTTATTTCTTCTAATTATTTGATTTGTCATGAAACTCATTCGCATCTCCAATAAATTTTTCATCTTATTATAACCTTTATATAATTTTTTTAAAATGATGTATATCAATTAAACATTTTTTATGTTTCACATTTGAATATTTCTATTACTTTTTAATATTTTTATTTATTATATATTTTTCCTTTCACATGAAAATGTTTAATACTCTCAATTTAAGTGTTTAATAACATAAATCATTCATAAAAAAATATTATTTACTTATTATTATTTATTTTCGTTTCATTTGAAGAATTCTTTTGTTTTTAAAACAATTTTCTTTATTTCTCAATCATTGAGTATATATTTTGATATTTGAACATTTTTCTTAGATTTCTAAGGTATTTTTCATCTTATCATATCCTTAATTATATATTTATTTTTCTTTGTGCGATTTCTTTCAATAGTCTCTCAAATTATTTCTAAGACATACATTTGTTAATTTTTTAATATTTTTATTTATTGTTTATTTTCATCTTGTAGAATACTATTTCGATATATTTTATCTAATTATTTTTCATTTTTCAACTTATTATCAATCATACTGTAATTTTTTCACTATGATTGTATAAATAACTTTTATTTACTACAATATAAAATTTAATGTAATTGCCATAAATTTTTTTATCACCATCCAACATATATTGGAGTTCAAAAGATACAATATTTATGTCAAAAATTTTATTATTATGTTTATTATTTATTTTTTGCGTCATTTTGATCAAGTGATGTATTATAACTTGTATTAGTGTATGAAAAAGAGATTCATTAGAATTTAAAAAATTGAAGTAAACAAACATTTAAAATATATGTTAATTTGAATATTTGCTTTCCTTTTATATATATTTTTTAAATATTTTTAAATTTTATCAACTAGGTTTCGTTAATGTTTGCAAATTTAATAAATGTTTTGGTTCTTATGAAATTTTATTTGGTATTCTAATATAAGATGTAAACAATTATAATTTATTTCAAAGTATTTGATATCGAAGAAAAAATCATCCTCCTAATATTTAATATTTGATAATATTATATTTCCTTTACCGTAATTTTTTTTTATTTTATAAAAATTAATTAAAATTATATTGGAGTAGTAAGAAAACGAGTATGAGATTATACCCATTATTCAGTAGGGATGGGGATAAGATAAAAATTTGATACTTGTTGGATTGGGTATGGAAATAAAGATGAATTTTTTCTACAGGAATGGGTATGAAGATGAATTATTTCTACGAGGATGGATATGAAATAACAAAACCCATCTTCGTCCCACTCCGTTGCCATCCTTACCTCCTATTCATATATTTTTGTAAGAAAATTATTGGAGGAAATAAATATTCACTTTCTTTATCATTGTCTACATAAGTACGTGACAATAAAAGTAAAACAAGATTTATATAATTATTAACAGAAAAAACATTTTCTTCAACCTAATCACCGTAAGTTTTCTATTGATTCTATTTTTATTCAAAAATAACTAATACGGTAATGTAAGACTCTTTTAACATGTCATATATTGTAAGTTTATAAATTTTTTCAATAATTATTGAGACTGACAGTATTAATTTTGGCTTATGTGATATTTCTCACAATTGTAATGCATCACCAAAATCATCAAATTAATGCTAATTTCACGATTTGCGATGTTTCACCAATGTGTAACCAAGTTGATCCAATTAGTGTGATTAAATAACAGAAGGACGATTTTTTTTTTTTTAACTTTAAGGATATGAAATATTTAAAACATAAATGAAACCTAAATTACAGATAAAGGATCAAAATTCTATTTTATTCCAAAACATCCCTGTTAAACCCATCTTACATTCCAGTGATGTATTTTCCAAAACGAGAAAAAAGGTTTAAATGTTTAGATTCCAAAATGTATAGCCATCCATTTGAACAAGTTGGGTAAAAAAGTGGATATTTACATATATCCTATTGTTTCATATACGGACAAACAAATTCCGTCACATTTGAAAGCAACTCAGAGCTAGCACTCACTATAATGTTGAATAACACTGGCCCCATTCCAGTCTCGTTTTACAAGTACAAATATTTACATTTTTTATAACCATTTTACTTCTCCAGTAAATTGTTATATTAGACCTAGTGCTTGAACAAAGGAAAATGCCACAAAATGCGTTAAGCGGTGTAGGGGGTGACCCATGTGACATGCTGCATCGGCAATGAGTTCGTGTTGTTAAGGGAAACTATTTGAATATAAGGGTACCCAAAACATTCAAAAGGAGTTTGAGGACGAGGGACAATGAATGGGACAACGGACATAATTGTTATGCGTAAAGGAGCACATGCACTGTCAAAGAATCATGTGCTAGCTCAACGTCACTTGTCACTGATTTTAAGAATTTTAAGAATAAGTCACGTTTGTGTTAGTTACTCTTGATTACAAACAAAGTAATCATTTCACAGATAATAAACCCCCAAATAAATGGTAATTTCCACTTTCAACCCCTTCTCAACAAGTAAAAAGACTAAATAAAACATTAGAAACATTGCATCCTACTTTTAACTGGGCAAAGTTGGTCTAGAATTGGAGTTTCCATTACTTTTACATGACGGGGCCTATCACATTGAGCTAGTTACCATGTGAATGCAAAGGAGATTTAATAACCAAAAGACTGTATACAGCAACATGCATGTGGGGATCAATATTGTGGGTAAAAGAGGGAATGGAAAATTTTCTATGGCACATGCTGATGGTGTGTATAGATAATTTAACCATGACATGGGATCTGAGCTGCAAAATGTTGAAATGCACAACCCAGTTTCAATTTCACAAATGCAAATCAGGCTATTAATTTGAATAAACAACTGAATGTTCAGACAACAAACCCTTCAAATTGAAGGTTGCAGCTTTCCATCAGCAATCATGAAGTGGATCCAATTTGTACAGGAGAGACTCCTATATCTATACACCATTCATGGCAGAGTCTGCATGGAGTGTATTGCCATCTTCCATGATCTTGCCATTCACTTGAGTTCTCTGCCTCTGAGCAAATCAAAACAACCTTGTTATGTCCAAATCAAAGACAAAGACATTACATTAAAGGAACAAAGGAAAGGACAAGCATATTCAAGTACCCAATCTAGGGGGTCTCCAGAATTCCCATTTAATAGCTTGTGATTCTCTTCTTTGGTCCTGCCATCTTTGTCTTTGATGCTCAACGGTAGCAATGTTGCAGCTGCAATTGACCTGTCTGGTAATTCTGCAGAATAACCAAGTCAGAACAATACCAAATAGCAGCAAAGTAAAAGACAATAGCTATGTAATTATGTACATGAGACAAATGTTTGCTAACCTGGTAATTTCTTGTCAATAAAAAATACCACCAAATTAACAGTGTACCTGCCAGCCAAGGACAAAAAGATAGAACTCATGAGGGACATAGGCCACAGTTTTATTCACGTTATAGAGCAAAATATGCTCTGCTTACCAGGCAACAACTACATCGACCGTGTAATGTTTGCGTGATGCTACTATCAAAAGACTCTGAACCACAGCAAGCAGCCACCCAAGCTGCTTTATTGACCTAGTGGTTGATTAATTTCAACAAATCAGAATGTAAATAAACCTAAAAAAACATGCAACATGAAGGACTGAATAAAATGAGTGTCACCAACACTCTTTCTAGTTTATTAAAATTTATTGAAAATTACAGCGACGTTCAATAAATAAGGTGTGTGACCTACATATTTTGTAATTCCAAACAATAATATAGGGTGTTAAAAACTTTTACAGCATTTCTCGTAATAAATTAGCCAAACAAAAGTTGCTGCAGAAAAATCTTGTGACATACTTAATTCTTCAACAAAAACAAGATGGAAGACATTTATAAGCCAATTTAACCTTCGAGTGCCATATTTCTGATACGTGAGCACAAAAACAAGAGTAAAGATCATGTGCGATGAGAATATCAAATCACCGCATCCATAGACCACACCACGTGGAACTGCACATGATATAATTGAAATAAGTACCAGAAACAAACACAGAAAAATCAAATATAAACAACTTCAATACAATAATGTATACTAACAATTGAGAAAGAGCACTTCAAAGACACTATCTGGATGAGGTAATGTGGCAAGATTAGACCCCTGCACGATAATCAAGTACACTAAAATTATAAGAATTTATGAAAAAGAAATGTATAAAAGATGTTACACATATATACCTCACGGCAGTGGTAGTTTGGACCAGGAAGTTGTGTAGAATAAAAAGTTATTATGCGAAGAACTTGAGAAGCCTGCGGTACACAATATGCAAAGGTTCGATGAAGGGAGAAAACAGGCACATTTATATATACAAAATAGTACTTAACTTATCTGAAACATTTAAATGGCCAAAAATATACTGTGCTAACCATGTAAGAGAAGTAAAGCAAGGCATGATAACATCACATAATAATCAACATTACTCATGAGGCCAGCCTGCATTTATACTGTTGACTCATCCTAAATCATTAATCTATCACACTAAGAACTCATCTACTCAATTAATATTACCAAAAGATTAAAGAATACTTTAACAAATATGAGAAGTGTGATCAAAACTTACAACTAAAAATGCGAAAACCCTGCACCATATGACAACTGTGTAGATCTTTCTGCTCTTGAATATGAAAGGATGAAATGTCCACTGTAAAATCACACATAAAAGAATATATTTGAAACTTCAGACAAAAAAAAATAAATGAATATCAAACTAGTTGAAATGAGAAATTCACAAAAATAAGTCACACTAGCCAAAAAGGAAAATAAGAACTGAAATAGGGAAATGCTATATTATATATGTCAAATCTTGCAGTAGCAGAAAATATCAACCAAATATTTAACAGGAATAAAACCATTAGAATCATGAATAAAATAATCCTTCACCGAAATTGGTACTAAACTTCTTTATACAAAACTTCAAACCAAAATAAGAAAATATATATTTGAATTTATTTTCTTTGTCATACCTTTTATTTTCGAACAAATCATTCTTAAGTCAACAAACAGTACAAAGACCTCGAGAGTAACTTTTCAAGCATCTCAAAGCCACAATGGTAAACAATTTATATAAGAGGCTTAATAATTTAGTCTTCTGACTTCAAGGAAACACCAGGGGGTGGCAGTACTGCATACTTTCACGATCAACGCATATTTACCTTGAGAATTATCATATTATCATATAAAATACATAAATTTCTTACTAAAATATAGAATTGTCCTTAATTCTTAATCAATTATGATGATGCCTTTGGTAGGTAAAATATAAACTATCACAAGAGCCACCAACCAGATATTAAAATGGTGGGCGAAAAAAGTTCATGTGAAACTGAAACAAAGAGAGGGAAAGAGGGATTTATACCAAGACAAAGGATAAAAAGATAAGGGAAAACAACGTTTCACTTATGTAAGCTTTGTCTTGCCCAAGCTCCTGTAACAGCACCAAGATTAAAAGTTACATGGGCATTCCTACCATTCTCTGTACTGGATTTTTCCAAGTAAGAGAGAGAAAGAACATCATGACAATTACAAACCCGAAGAAGGAAGAATCCAACATCTTGTAGAGTAGGGGCAGGCTTGTGTAAATAATGAACTCCTCGGGCAGCCAAACCATGTATATACTGTAGAGGAATAGTTAAATTCAGACATCAGATAATGAAACAAATAGTATGTCAAGAAACCAAGGAAATCAAAGTACTATACTGTAACACTTTATGCATACATAACATAGGCAAGAATAGAAACACACAAACATATGCTTTACAAAATTGGTCCTTTTTATTCTTTCTCATATAACATTGTTTCTCGGTGGTTTTGTGGACAACTACCGGAGTCAATTTTGGTCCCTGACATCACATCCAAAAAATTGAAAAGAATGGAAAGAACCGCTTATTAATTGGCTTTCAATAAAATTGGAATCAATTATGGAAAAGTTAAATTAAATTTAAAGATGCACTCAATATATCTAACCTCAACAACTACTGCAAACTACTAAATTTTTGCAATGATAGAAATGAAACACTGGACCATCTTCCCAGAATCCAGAGTGTCAGGGAGAAATAAGGGTCAGTAAATTTGTTCTTGAGAGGGAACAAATAACTGATCATCTAAAGCAAAATCTTCATGGTCGCAGAATATGATAAACGATGCTTCAAGCAATTACAAATTCCTGAATTCCCTCAATGAAACACTGAACCATCAACTCTGGCATTTTATTATCGCTGACAAATAAGCTTAAGTGATTAACCAAGTGATTGTGTTATGTATCTCGTTGATACATTCCTAACCTCAACAACTACTTCAAACTACTAAATGTTTCCAACGATGGAAATGAAACAGTTGACTATCTTCCCAGAATCCAGAGTGTCTCAGAGAACCGAGGGTAAATAAATTTGTTCTTGAGAGTGAACAAATAACTGATCATCTAAAGCAAAATCCTCATAGTTGCAAAATATAACAAAAGATGCTTCAAGCAATTGCAAGTTCCTGAATTCCCTCAATAAAACACTGAGCCATCAAATCTGGCACTTTATTATCGCTGACAAAATAAGCTTCAGTGATTAAACCAAGCGATAGTATTATATACTTCATCCATTCATTCATTCTTAACCAGAAACAAATAGAAAAAAAAAAAAAAAAAAAAAAAAAAAAGCAAGCAATTGTACCACTAATCATGCCGACAGACAACATGAACAACTGAACTCCATGTAGCATGAAAGTAGAGTTCAAATCAAACAAACGTAAAACACTTGCAAATATTGTTTTAATATCCTCATCAAAGGAAAAGAAAAGAAACCTTCTACACAAAAGGGAAACCACAACATGAGCAACTACACTCAATCACTGCTTAAGGTTGATCATCATAGAAAAAAAAAACCTGAAAAACAAGACCAGCGAGAAGGTACTTCCAATTCTCAGCGAGGAGGTTGATCTCCGTAGTTGTCTCCGCACAAATTCTCTTCCATAGCTACACAAACGCACACCAAATACCTATTAAACATTAACACAAGAACACAAATAAGGAAAAAACAATATCAACAGGGGGAAGAAATAAGCAACCTTAGAAGCCTCGCGACCAATGTAAAACGACATGTTATTGTCCTTGATGTTGTCGTTGATGGGTTATGCGCGCAAAGAGCACTTCCATATTACTTCATAACCACACTGATGATACAGTCAACATTGATTGGCCAATATGAACGAAACCCACATAGAATTAATTCCCTTTAAAACTTTCTCACCATGTAAAACCGAAACTTTGGCCAAAAGCGAAGACACCCAGAAAAACAGGCGCAACTGGGTACCCGAATCCGAATCGGGAAGGGAAAAAAGATCGGGGTTGATCACAAACAGAACCGTACCCCAGAGAAGAGGAATGATCAGAAGACGAACACAAGAACCCAAAAAAGGCTTTGTTGGCAGAATCAATAGGGAAATGGAAACGGAGGCGCAATGGTCAAAAGGGGTTTTTCCTTTCCTCTATGATTCTTCTTTTCTTTCTCGCAGTGTTTTTCTGACTGCTATGCACGCGAGATGAACACGGCGAGACAGTTGAGAAGAGAGTAGAAAATTATAAGAATAACAATAAATACCAAATCGGTCATGTGCTAACTGATACGTACCTATTAAAATTTTCGTATAAACGATTTCAGTATTAACTTTAAAGATAAATTTTTATTTATGTATGAAATGTTTTTAAAAGATTTATACCTAAACAGATGAATTTTTTTTCTAAAATATATGAAAATCTTAATTAGCCACTACCACTCAGAAATTCATCTTTCAAATGTCAAATTAATTATCAATTCAAAACTATAAAAAGTGTCCCCATTTATTATATTTCCAATCCATACTACTTTAATATATATATATATATATATATATATATATATATATATATATATATATACAAAATATTCCTGAAACATATAACTATTTTTAAACTTTTAAAATATATATATATATATGCTAAGTATTTGTTATATTATGGTATAATCATAAAATATATCAGCCTATTGGCTTTTTATAATAATAATAATAATTTAAAAATTGTATAAAATATTTATAATCAATTAATAATACAAAATTATTTACATCTAACTATTTTGATTATCATTTTATTAATGTGAAATTGAATTAATAATACAGTAGTTATTTACAATATATTATTTTATTTGGCATATAAGTAAATATCATATTTTAAGAAGATAATTAATTATACTAAAATTTATGATAAAGTATCTTTATTAATTCTATTTTGTTACACATAGAGATGAAAAATAAACTCATTTTATGATATTATCTGAATTCATTCTTGTTTTGACGGGGAATTCTCACATTGATTGGGTATAGATACGAGGAATACGTGACCTTTTCAATTGGATATATGAAGATGTACATACATATTACACATGTGATCTTTAAGTTATTTGGTTTGTTATGAAATTCATTCGCATCTCCAAATATGTTTTTGATCTTATCACAATTTTGTTCAAATGATGTATGTCAATTAAATATTTTGTATGTCTTACATTTGAATATTTATACTACCCATACCAGCCTTCTTATTGTTTTAATATTAATTAATTAATTTTTACAAAATAATAAAAAATTATGGCAAAGGAAACATAATATTAACAAATATTCATTATTAAGGGGAGGGTTATTTCTCCAATATCAAATATTTATAAAGAAATTATGTTTTAATTGTATATATTTTAAATTAGAAAATCAAATAAAATTTCATGAGAACCAAAATTTATGTTAAATTTGCAAACATTAATGAATTGTAGTTGATAAAATTTAATTTAAAAAAAAAATAAAAAAGGAAAACAAATATTCAGATTAAAATATATGTTAAATATATGTTTAGTTCAATTTAATTTTTTAAATTCTAATGAATATCTTTTTTATATACTAATAAAAGTTCTAATAAATAACTTTACTGCAAAGAACAAATATTAAACTAATAATAATAAAATTTTAACACATATATTGTATCTTTTGAACTTCAATATATGTTGGGAGATGGTAAAAAGAAATTCATGACTATTACATTAAAATTTTATATTATAGTAAATAAAATTTATTTAATTAATTATAGTGACAAAATCAAAGTATGAAAATGAGTTAAAAAATAAAAGATAATTATATAAAATATATCAAAATAGTATTTTACATTATGAAAATAAAAAACAAATAAGAATATTAAAAAATTATCAAATGTGTGTCTTGGAAACAATTTGAGAGACCATTAATTGAAATCACACAAAGAAAAACAACTATATAATCAAGGGTATGATAAAATGAAAAATCCTTTAAAGATCTAAGAAAACCTTCTACATATCAACATAACCAATGATTTAGAAATAACAAAAATTGTTTTAACAAAACAAAATAGTTATTCAAATGAAATAATAATAATAATAGAGTAAAAAAGATAATTTTTGTAGATTACGTAGTAAGTTAAAAGTTTATGCTATTGAACACTTAAATTGAGAGTGTTAAACATTCTCATGTGAAAAGAAACTATACAATAAATAAAAATATTCAAATAAATAGAAATATTCAAATGTGAGACATAAAAAATATTTAATTGACATACATCATTGAAACATAATGGCATAAAAGTTATGATAAAATGAAAAATATATTGGATATGCAAATGAATTTTATGGCAAACCAAATAATAAGAAGAAATAAAAAATAAGAAGTGTGTATTAATAAATAAATATATATATATATATATATATATATATAATTTTACTTAATTGACTATAAATATTTTAATAATTTAAACGGGGATGAATATTTTGATGGATGTGGGGACGGGGACGAGACAAATATGTACATCCTCATATCCATACCCAGTCAATATTGGGATTCACTGTCAAAACAGGTATGGGTTCGGGCAATACCCATGGGGGCGGGTTTATTTGTCATCCCTACTTGGGTCACAAGCTATTATAATTATTTCGTAAAATCAATTAACTGCACTATATTTGATATCGATTCTATTTATTATATTTAAAATAAAAATTATTATACATCATTTAGATTTCCTACTTACTACTTCATTACTTTACTAACAACATTGACAACAATATAATGTAATTTTCATGATATTTCATTACATAATATTTTACTACTTAATATACAAAATAAAAAAAAATAAATGATTGTTATCTCAATTTTTAACTTAAAATAATTACATAATTACATTTTCATTTTCACTTATCTCAATTTAATTATTTTATAAATTAAAGTAATTATTTTACCATTTTATTCTTTTAATAACTACTTTTAAAATTTAAATGATTATTTATAATAAAAATTTATAAATAATTTACTTTTATTATCATTTTATGCTTTAATGAATTTTTGTTAGAATAAAAAAAAACCCGTAAACACAGTGTGTTAAGCGCATAAAATTAGTTAGTGGAAACATGCACACATATGATCATCTGTACCCATCTATACAATGATAATAAAAAATAAAATTATTATTTTATTATCATAATTAAGGATGTCAACGGGGCGGGTAGGGTACGGGTAATAGTTCTCACATACCTTACCCGGTTGGATAAATATCCACCACTACCCGTACTCATATTTGCTGGATATCCGTTATATAGGTATTCGCCTTTTTTTTTTCATATTCGCAAATATTCACAGGTACCCGCGGGTATTTACAAAATTATTTAAAAAAAATATTTAATCATAAATTCAAATAAAATAAAATAGACCACTGTCATAAATTTTAAATAAAGTTCAAATAAACTCAAGTTCGTACAAGTCCAAATAATTATAAAAATAAATATAAAATGACATTCAACAGAATGAAAATTTTTTAATTAGTGCTTTGATCAATCTCTTCAATTGATTCCTGAACAATAAACAAAATAAACAAATAATAAACCTCAATTGCCACATGTCAAGTATTCTTATTTTGATTCCATCATTTGACAACAAGCATACCATACACGTTATTGTCTATATAGGGTTTGATGTATATGCCCAATTTCAAAGAAAAGAAAGAGAAGAACGTCAAGGAGTGTACCTGGAAGAAGACAATGTAGCAATACTTGAAGTTGGAAGAGTGAGGACAAAAGACAAGACAAGATGTGCAGCTTAGAAAAAATTAGGTCAAAATGTTTTTTAAAAATATATATATATATATATATATATATATATATATATATATATATATATATATATATATATATAAGGGTATTTGTGGGAATTAAAGTTTAGCTGGTACGAGTATCTACGAGTACGAATACTATGATACTCCTACCTGCCCCATTAACATGCAGGTATCAAAAATACTCGTACCTGCGAGTAGCGGGTATCCATTTTTAATATTCGTTTCCTACCTGCTGCGGGTTTTATTTATGGATATCCATGAGTACGAATTTTTTTGACATCCATAATCATAATTATTAAAATTTATTAAAGAAATATGTTTGTAAAAAATAATTATAAAATGTGTTTCTAAATATTTAGTAAAAATATATTTTATTTTATGAATACATAATAATTAATTTAATAAATCTAAAATGATGTTAGTGTTTAATAATAATTTTTTAAGGAAATTATAAATTATAAATTTATAAAGTTGTTACTTTTAAAATAGAATAGATAAATACATAAAAAAATGTAATAATATAGTTTTTTTACATAGCCATTCATACACATGATATTTTAATAATTTTTATATTGCAGCTAAGTACAATTGAATAAAAATTGGTTCATAATTTTTGCCCAGAATTAAAAAAAAAAACCATAAATACTATTCATTTATTTGCATTATAATATGTTTCCTGTTTTTTCTAAATTAAAATGACAAATATATGATTCCATTCTCAAGTCAAGTAAACAATATTCTTCCAAGAAAATTTGATCATGAGATAAAATCTTATTCTTTAAAAAAAATTTTGCTTAAATAATATTTGGTTGTCATTTTTGTTGTCTTTGTTAAATTTAGTCATTATTTCATTTTACGTTCAATTAAGTCTTTACTTTCATTAATTATGATCAATATGGTCATTTTTGTTAATGGTGCTAATGGTGTTTAAATAGTAAATGTTAGTGAACAATGTTGTCACATATAAACTCTTGTTTTTTTTTTAAAGTTTAAAAAAATTGTCCACATATCAAGTTACAATTGTGCCAGTGTTAGTTTGCGGTTGTGTTATTTTCTTTTATTCAATTTAGTCTCAATATTCATTATTTTTGTTCAATTTAGTCACTATATATTATTTTTGTTCAATTTAGTCCCTATATTCATTATTTTTATTTAATTCAGTCTCAATTTTAGTTAAAGTGGAGTAATTTTGTCCCTTTCAAATTAAGACCAATTTTAATTTTTTTATAAATATCATATATTTTTACTAAAATTGACATTTTTATTAATTATTTTTTAAATTCGATTATAAATTGTTAGATTTAATTATAAATTGAGTATAATTATTAGATTCAATTGTTTAATAAAATATAATCGTTTAAAATATTACTAGAATATAATTTTAAAATGTTTTTTTTAAAATATAACAACATTTCTAAAATTGACATTTAAATCTAAAAAATTTAATATTGTTATTGTGTTTTAGAAATTAAAATATAAAATGTTTTATGTTTAAATGTCAATTTTAAAAATATTAGTATACTTTTCTAAAATATTTCTAATATTTCTAATACTTTTAAATGTCAATTTTAAAAATATTAATATTTTAGAATATAATTATTAAGAGAAAAAATTTAATATTTATATTCTAATAATATTTTAAATAATTGTATTCTATTTAAAAATTAAATCTAACAATTATATTTAATTTATAATTAAATCTAATAATTTGTAATTGAATTTCAAAAATAATTAATAAAAATATCAATTTTAGAAAATAAATATTAGTATAATATTTATAAAAAAAATGAAATTTGGTGTCAATTTGAAAGAGACAAAATTGCTTCACTTTAACTAAAATTGGGACTAAATTGAACAAAAGTAACGAATACAAAGACAAAATTGAAGAAAAATAACGAATCTAAAGAATAAATTGAACAAAAAAGAAATAATACAAATACAAATTGACATGTGACACTAACATTGACATGTATAACGATGTTGACTTGACATTGGAAATTTAAAAAAAAAAATCAAGAGCTGACAAGTAACATGCACGGTTCACAAATGTTAACTATTTAAACACCATTAATAAAAAAATCAAATTGATCAAAATTAACGAAAATAAAAATCTAATTGAACACAAAACAAAAATGAAGGTTAAATTGAACATATGCATAAAAAATTAGATTATATTTATGCCTAAAATCTTATGTTGAATGTTATAGCAAGATAATCAGCCTCCAATAACTTTTTTATTCATTCATTCATTTTTATTATTAGAGCACTGTAGATTAGCTTTTCAGACTTAAAACACAATCAATTCCACCTATAGCTTTTCAGACTTTTCATGTTGTCTTCGAATCTCAGGGCAATACAATGCAAGTAGTCATCCCCACAACCAACAACAATCCTACCACCAAGTGTCTAGGTGCACCGACTATACTATTTTAGGATGGGCCTTTTAGTTTATGGACCTTGTATAGGTTTAGGTTTTGGGTTTTTCTTCCTACACCTGCAAGCATCTCTTCTGCACTTCCAAAATTTCTTTAACTTTCCAAAAAATCTTTTGACCATTTAAGGAAATTCAGAAGTCAAAATATCTTTCGGAAGTCAAAATATATCACAAGAAGTTGACTTCCAGAAGTCAAAATATATTACCAGAAGTCGACTTTCGGAAGTCAAAATATATCACCGGAAGTTGACTTCCAGAAGTCAAAATATATCACCGGAAGTCGACTTCCGGAAGTTAAAATGTATCACCGGAAGTCAAATTATTACCGAAAGTCGACTTTCGGAAGTCCAAAAACATTACCGGAAGTCGACTTCCGAAAGTCAAAAATTATTACCGGAAGTCGACTTCTGGATGTCAAAAAACATTACCGGAAGTCGACTTTCGGAAATCAAAAAAATCAATTCTATTTTTAATATTTTTAATTCTTTTTAAAATTTATGTTTTCTAACTTTTACTTTATTTTATTTTTTAAAACACATATTAAAAATATTAAAAATTATAAAATAGATAAATTTAAAAGAAAAATTACTTTAGATTATATTTTTTTTTTCTGTTTTTAGTTAAAGTTTTACTATTTTAATTTAAATTATTTTTCTATTTTATTTTTAATTTTATTTATTTTTTTGATATTATTATAATTATTTTATTTATACATTTAATGTGTATAGTATTTAATATTTATTTGAATTTTTTAATTTCATTTAAAATTTAAATATTTAATTTTAATCATATTTTAATATAATTTATTAAAAATTTAATAAAAATATAAAAAAATCATATGTAATACATATGTGTGTGTGTGTTGATATTTGGAAGTAATTTTGGAGGTGTGGTGTCCGTGGGTTTCTTACATGGTTAAAGGATTTTTTGGGAATTTAAAAAAATTTTGGAGGTGCAGGATGAAAGACTTTTAGGTTTCTGGCGACCCAATTCTTAAAAAGAGGTCTAATAACCCTTAATGTTATAACTTTGATTAATTATTTAGTTATGCACAAGTAAAGAGTTATAGTTATTCTATTGAAGTGTTTGATGATTAGTTGTATGACTTAGATATTGTCAATTGCAGAGATTAACGAGTATACCTTTGAACACATTTATGGTGCCAGAGTGGCTGGGTCGAGATATCAGAGTAATGGACAAAATGGATGATATTATAAGAGAAAATAGGGGACACAAAATTATGTCACTATCCAAAATGAATTTTATCATTGAATATTACATAACTAAGCAAATGTAATTTGTGATTCTTACTTTGTCACGTTATTATTCAACAACTTACACTTTAAGGACTTCCAAACTATTCATAACTTACATTTCATTTTTTAAATTTAGACTTCACTGTTAGGTTAAATTTCTAAAAGAAACAGCATAGAAACACATGAAATCCCTCTAGCAGAATAGTTGCTGCATGCAACCCTTAAACATCTCTTAAGGAAGAGGAGAAAAACATCTAGAAAGTTCAACAAACTTTTGCATTGCATTGATGAGGAAAATCAAGTTATTATTCTAGTGTTGCACTAAAGTAATAATGATTATAGCATGTAGACTGATGTTAACCAATTCTAAAATACCACAGTAGGGTAGTTCTAACGTATTCTAGGTGTTTCATTGGCCAACACATTCTTACAAACATATCTCTATTATTAGTTAAAATTTATCACAAATTATACAATCATTAATAAGTAAAGTCAAATATTTGAAACAAAAGAACATATTAGAAAATGTGTTAATAAAAATATACTAATAAGTGCTTCCTATTACCATTTCTTATTAGTATAAAACCTTGGCGAAATGCTGCAGAAAAGAATCATAAAACCTTCGGCATTGTTTCACTCACAGTTACAAAGTACGCAAAAGAACAGCAACTCAAAATAGATAGAAAAGCAAGTAATTTTTGTTAGTTTCGAAATCATGTAGTACCTAATCAGTCAATCCCAAAAAACAAAATTGTTCAATCCAACATTCTAATTTTACCTAGTGAATCCATTTAAATCATAGAATCGACTCACTTAACTTTGGTTGCCTTATTAGATTTGCAAGGAAAACAGACAATCATCACTTAGCCTGCATCATGCCCATTACCCAGTCCTCACTCAGGACAATCTAATGGCCAATATGTACTCGAGATCCATTTGATATTACACTGCCAGACGTGTTTCCCATCATTTTCACACTACTATTCTCCAATCCACTTTTAAGCCAGGCAAGGTTACTGATGTCTGCAGCGATTGCAGCCAACTCAAAATTTGGGAAAGATGGGGGTTCAGAAAATTCGATGAATTCCGGTCCCAACAAAGAGCTTTCAGACTTTCTACCATTTGGAGCAGCACAGCAACCATGGCCACACTGGTGAGGTACTGCCTGGTCACCACAAATTCCTTCAACCATCCTACAAAATTCCATATCTGGTCTTGACGATTGTAAAATGGGACCTTGCTTCGGGACAGGTCTTTGAATTGATGTTGAAGGCTGTGTAACATCATTCGACTGATAAACGTTGAAAGCACTTACACGAGCTACTGGCCGAAAAAGGGTAGGTGGATCCTTGACTTTGTGGTGTAATTGGCCCTCAGCTTGAGCTTTACCATCAGATTTATCATCCATGACGTCTACAGAACTGACATCTCTCCCTTCCGAGGATTTCAAAGAAACGTCCCCACATGATAGAGTGTCTTCCGAGGATCCTTTTGCCTTCTCTAAGCTGGCATCTTCCATGAAGTTACCAGATTCTAATTTAATCTTATCAAGTTCAACTCCCCGACGCCTCAGAGTGGAATTCCAGTGGTTCTTAATGGCATTATCCGTTCTTCCGGGTAGAAGCCTGGCAATGGCTGCCCATTTGTTGCCATGAATTGCATGAGCAGCAACTATGATTCTGTCCTCCTCATCTGAAAAGAATTGTATTTTACAAGCTTATATCACTAGGAGAGGCATGATACGACATATGAAAATAAGACACCTCGTAGTTTCTAAGGAAATATATCACACTATTCTAGTGTAGGACTCAACAGTGCTCGCAGTGTGAGGTACACTACAAACATATTTCAATGCAATGCATGTTTGTTGAATAATGGATTTATTATGCCTCTAATGATCACATAATGTAGACACTTATAATTTGTACCTGGCTGAGCATATCTGCTCACAAAAAAAAAGGGTCTTATTTTTAGACAAATGCCGTTTGAAGACAAAAGTTGTTCTAAGACAACGCAACAAATGTTGATATAAAAACAATCAGTGCAGTGAATATATTATAGTTGGTGCTTCCAGAAAAAAAGTATGATGAATGAGACAGAATATTATTTGTGATAACATAATTGGAATAACTAATTGACTAACCATAAAATAAATTCACAACAGGTCAAAGCTTAGATATAGTACAACAGGTATTGGCCATACTGTTGTTCAATAAAATTGACCCAGTGTTTATATTTCCTTTCAATGTGTTGTCAACTTCAATGCAGCCTTCAATTTCATATCACCAACTACAATTGGCATCACGATATCACACATAATTTATTGAAGAAAATAACTAGAAGTACTATGTTATCATACTAAAGTTATTCTTGGAAATTGATTGAAACACAAACTCTGACGAGCCTCATTCTCAAGCACCACATGTGGCTTATGTTCTCAAAAGTACTCCTCTCTTTCAAGATGATTTGAAGCAGGTTAAGCCCCAGTAACGTTTATCGCTTTTTATTGAATTCAACCACATGCTCCACTACTTGTGTTGGCCCTCGTCTATTACTTTGAGTTTTATTCTTGCTCTTATGAAAGTAGATTAATTCAAGCTCACAAAATCAACTTGGTGAGAGAAGTTTGCACCCATCTATATATTATAATTTGGCCATGTTAGGAACCTTGAAACAGATATGAGAAAACAAAGATAGAGAAGACGCAAAACTAACAAACTGAATTATTCTCTATAAGTTGTAAAAAAGAATGTTTAAAGGAAATAGCTTCCTTTCACACAGGGCAGTGTTATCAATATCGGATAACGGAAAATATCGGCAAGCAAAAAATCCGTTATAAAGTTATAACGGAAATCATATCGGGTTATAGCGGAAAGTATAATTTTTGAAAAAATAATTATAGAGAAAGAA
>Ga0214542_1007866_pt1 | contig 18179 bp, 5 predicted proteins | sample CNSS1metaG_FD_160096 | JGI IMG/M metagenome (GOLD analysis project Ga0214542, IMG submission 160096) | Root nodule microbial communities from cowpea collected in UCLA plant growth center, Los Angeles, California, USA - CNSS1 | ecosystem: Host-associated > Plants > Roots > Nodule | place: USA...
GTACCCCTGCTCGAACCTGAGCTGCTCGATCCTGAGCCATGTATTACCAGTGTTGCAATAAATCAAATCTCTCCCACCACAAGGTTAGCCCTTAGTGAGTTTCAGGCCTCCTGCTACTCCCACCACAGGAGTCAGTCCGCTCTAAGTGAGACTAACTGGCTCCTCGGAGTGTCAGGATGCAACCTTACCTTGAATCCTTACCTAGTTATACAGATGGGGCACCACCATGAACACCCACTAACAGGGGCCATGGAATTACGTCCCGACCACTGAAGCGCGACCCCGGAGGTCTCACCTAGAGACCCCAAGGAATTATACGCTGACACGGACCAACATTCATAAATCAGCAATTAAGAGAATATTAAATTATGTTTTTTTCAATTCCATATCCATCCATGAGATTTATTCCTCATACGCATCACATTTGAGTCCATACCACTGTTCATTACCGCCCCGATGGGTCTGGGGTCTCATCTCATGATAATACTATGTTCCTTTAGTTTTCAAACCACACATTCATTTCTCATGATAAGCCTCATACCAACCCATTCATCCACAATTCAAGAATCATGCCAAAAATATATTTTGTACTCCATTATATACGTGTTCATCATCACACAATCATACTCAACCATCATGGATCACTCGGGAAACACTAAACAACCAAAACACAGCACTGACTCGCCCAGCATCTCGCTCAGGCTGAGGGGTCTCGCTCAGGCGAGCCTCCCCCCTCGCCTAGGCGAGAGCGCCAAAAACTAGGGCATGGGCAACACGGGATCTCGCTTAAGCGAGATCCCTCTCGCTTGGGCGAGTTGCCTGCTCGCTCAAAAATTGAGCGAGCCGCCCGGGCGACTTTTCGCGCAAAAGACTTAGGCGAGCTCCCTATTTCATCTCGCCTAGGCGAGATGGACTCGCTTGGGCAAGATTAACAGGTCTCGCCACTGTTCTTCGCCGTACCGCCATGTTTTTCGGCCAAACAACACATGCAAGCTATTCACACGCATCAAAACAAAGGATCAAACCGTACAACCAACAGTAAACTCATACACAGTTCAAAAAGGGACTCGAAGCTAAAACCCTAACTTCCCGTACCTGGGATTCAAGCTAGCAAACGCTCCGACACGCCCTAGCTACTAAACGCACGAGCACGACAGCTTCAAAGAACGAACGGGAGAACTGGAAAGGTGGCGAGACAGAAGCACAGTATGAGATATTTGGAACCCTAGCTATGAAAGGAACGAAATGAACGATCGAGACAAGTATGGCTGGCCACAGTACTTACCTGGAGTAGGAGAGGACTTCGAACTGGCTCAACAACAGTGGGGGCGGAACCCTAACAGAAGGGTGACGGCTGCAGCTCCTAGCAGGGACAAAGGTTCTGAAAGTTGTAGGGTACCCTAGGGTTTTAGAGCAGACTTAAGGACATATGTACCCTGGGCCAACCCTTAGGCCCACTTAGGGGCAGCCCACTACCCCTTTAGGGCTGGAAAAGAAAATGAGGCCTTACAGTTTCTATGAAATTTATGTAGTCTTTTTCAGTTCTAAAAATTTTGAAACTTTTCAAGTGGAATTATGCCATTAGATTTTACTTCTAAGTACATTGTGAACCTTATACAGTCATACAGACATTGTGCTTAAATTTCTAATACTTTATTAGAAGAGACTTAAAATGATATTCCTCATGAATTTATTATATTTAACGAAAATTACTTTTAAAAGCAAATTAAAATCATAAGATTAAAAAATATGAAATAAAAGATAAAAAAAGTATATAAAATTATAAAAAATAAAATTAGATAATTAGATAATAATAAAATTATGAAATTAAAAAAATTAAAAAATTAGTAGCTATAATTTATAATTTTAATTTCATAATTTTTTTAATTTTAAAAAAAATAATTACATAATTATATAATTTATATATTTATATTCTATAATTTCATAATTTTATAAAAATAATTTTACAATAAATTTTATAAATTTGGTAACATTATAAAATTACAAAAATCATAGAATATAAAAATGCAAATTGTAAAATAGATAATTAAAAAATTATGAAATTAAAATTACAAATTATGTTTTTACTTTATATTTAATAATTTCATAATTTAATTATTGACTAATTACCTAATATCATAATTTTATATTTTATTATTTTTATTATTTTTTATCTTTTAATTTCATAATTTTAATTTACTTTAATAATAATTTTTATTAAATATAGTAAATCTTTAAAGAAAATCTCAGACATTAAAGTTTCTTGTAATAAAATATTGTATTGTGAGAATGATAAGATATGGTGTCATGTCATATTATTAACAGTAAAATTTAGTGACGAATTCTCAATAAAAAATTTATAATTTTGAGGACTCAATATACCATTGAAAGTTAAATAAGGGTTGAATTAAAATTTTCTAAATTTATTTATATTTATCAATTTGTTAGAGTTCAATAGATGATGAAATATGTATTGATTAACAAAAAAAATTCACCTTTTAAGTAAATATATATTTGGTTTATATTATTTTTTTAATTTGATTCTCATTTTTGTTTTGTATTCGATTAGATTCTCATTTTCGTTAAATTTTGGTCAATTTAGTACTTTTTACTAGCAATGTTTAAATAGTTAACGTTTTTTAATAGTATATGCCACGTGTCAACTTATGGTTTTTTTTGTTTTTGTTTTTAATTTTTTTTTAATTTAAAAAAATTGTAAACATGTAAAGTTTCACTTGTGTCACGTGTCAATTTGTGGTTATATTATTTCTTTTTAACTAATTTAGTCTTGATATTCGTTATTTTTGTTTAATTTAGTTTCTATATATTTTCTATTTTTTTTTAATTTAGTCCTAATTTTTGTTAAAATTAAACAATTTTTTCCATTTCAAGTTAAGACCAAATTTAAATTTTTATAAATATTATATATATATATATATATATATATATTTAAAATTATCATTATTATTAGTTATTTTTTAAATTTAATTATAAATTATTATATTTAATTATAGATCAAATATAATTCTTAGATTCAATTTTTAAATAAAATATAATTATTTAAAATATTATTAAAATATAGTTATTAAATGTTTTAAAAATATATATTAACATTTGTAAAATTGACATTTAAATATAAAATATTTAATACTTTTATTACATTTTAGATATTAAAATCTAAAATATTTTATATTTAAATGTTAATTTTATAAATATTAGTTTACTTTTCTAAAATATTTATAATATTTATATATTTTTAAATATCAATTTTAAAAATATCTGTATTTTAGAATATAAATATTAGAAAAAAATATTTAATAATTATATTCTTATAATATTTTAAATAATTTTATTCTATTGAATAATTAAATATTAGAATTTTCTTCAATTTATAATTAAATTTAATACTTTATAATTGAATTTAAAAAATAATTAATAAAAATGTTAATTTTAGAAAAAATATTAGGATAATTTTTATAAAAGATATTAAATTTGGTGTCAATTTGAAAGTCACACAATTAATTCATTTTAACCAAAATTGGGACGAAAATAAACAAATATAACGAATATAGGAACTAAGTTGAACATAAATAACGAATATAGAAACTAGAGTGAGCAAAAAGAAATAATATAACCACAAACTGACACGTGGCACTGACATTGATACGTAGCACAATTGTGACTTGACATGTGGACTATTTTTTTTTAAATTTAAAAAAAATATTAAAAATTTAAAACAAAAAAAAAACAAGAGTTGTGGCATGTACTGTTCAAGAACGTTAACTATGTAAACACCGTTAGTAAAAATGACCAAAATTTGACGAAAATAAGAACCTAATTAAACACAAAACGAAAATGATGACCAAATTGAATAAAAAAGGAAAATAGGGATCAAATGTATATTTAAGCATATTAATAATTTTTTTCTTATTTCTTAAAAAAAATTAATATTTTTCTCTTTTCTTAGTATGATTATTAGGTATAAATTTGAGTCTGGTTCTGTTTCCTATAAGTAATGGGTATAGTTGTACTAATATATGTATTATAAAAACGATAAAAAGGTATAAAGATAAATAATAATGATAAACATTTTTTATTTCTTTTTTTTTCTTATTATTATAAAAGATTATTTTGATTGTCTTTTTAATGTATTTATTTGTAACCAAACAACTTTTTTTTTCATTAATTTTTCACTTTTTTTTTTCAATTTCATTACTTCTTTCTAATTTTTCAAACAGTGGCCTAATACATTTCATTTCGTCCACGTCCCATCAATAGTATTTTGACGGAGAACACTTTGAGGGTCTTTGGAAATTTAGGTTGTGAATGACATTATTAGTTAAGTTTCGTGGTTAAACAAAAGGAGTGTGTGAATGCGGGCCACAAGAAATCGAAGGTCTAAGTTGAGCTAAGAAAGAAGCTAGGAAGGGAAAGATTGGACACAGATTAGAAGCGAAAATTTGTTAGTAATCTGCAAAATTAATAGCTTTACGTAGGTTGGTGCGTAGCTGGAGATTCTTTCCATCTTCTATAAAGGATTTGACCCAATTCAGTTAATGGGAAACTAATATGCTCATACTTTTCAACACCCTTCAGTTTCGCCATTGTTTTCGTAAACATATATAAAGGTTTATCTACTTGGACTTTACTAATAACTTTAGAGAATTAAAATAATATATCTAAAGTAAACTTAAACTTATATAAAGTCACAAATAAGTTATAAGGTAACCTTAGTAAGTTTTTATTGTTTTTGTATATTTATTATACTATTCTCATTTATAATAATTTTTATCTTTATTTGAAGTAAAAGCGTGTTTAAAGTCTCACATCAATTAATATAAAGAAGAGATCATTATGAATACCTTGAGGTGTTGAACAACATTAAATTTTCTATGCACTTTTATTTATATTTTTGTTCTTATTTATAAGTATGTTTCCCCTTGAAGAGAATATATTTTCCTAACATATAATTTTCAACAGTGGTATCAAAGCTTACAGGAAAGAGGAATAGTTTGACATGTTGATTCGAATCAACGTTGCGTGTTGCATCTTTGAAAAAAGGTTAGTCTTGATCATTCTTCTTTTCCAATGACTTCATTGATGCTTTTGTGGTTGAGTCTAGCTTGGCCAATGTGGTGTTGGTGATGGATTTCACCTTGAGTATTGGTGAGTTATAAATGACAATGAAGTGGAAGTTGTCGACGATGAGTCTGATGCAAGATGGTAAGGGATGATGACGAGAAAAGATTGTCACCATCAATCAGACCTTGAGGATCACCGGTGACAAGAGCAAGGACGACTCAAGAGTTTGGAAGGCCTCAAGCAAACTTAAAAAATGAGGTATTTTATTTAAAATTTATTTTTTGAGCTTTTTTTATGCAAAATTATTTATTAAATTGTCATAATTAATATCATTTGACATTTATTATTCAATAGAAAATTACGATAATGCATTTAATATTTCTTGAGATATTGTTGATCTTAAATATATTTTTATTATCTTTAACTTTGAGAAACTCCTTACGGTAACATTATTCTATACGCTCTATATACATTTGGAAAAAAGAATATATTCTTTTTATATAATTAAGAATATCAATTGGTTTATCATTTTCCAAACCTATAATTTCTCTTAAGATATTTAATTATGAAAATAAATCAAATTTATAAATATCCAACAAATAATCATATTTTAAAGATTTTTTATGGGGAATTCAAGTGTGAGTCTAAGTCCTACGTTGGGTAGAAACTAGAAAGTGAAACACTATATAAGGATGAAGACGCATAAGTCTATTGCCTTAAGATTTTTTGTCGAAAGTGGTATTAATACCTTATGTGATTGGGCTTAAGTCTCACTAGAGTTGTATCTCCGTAGTAAACCTCTACCTTGATAGACTGCTTGGGTTCAGGTCTCATTGGTATCAACCTAGTGAACCTCCTCCCTCAATAGACCAAACATTCATTTTTCAAGGTTTAAGTATTTTTCTTTCAAAAATGTATAGTCTAGTCTCTTTAATTTTTTAACACACTAAACAAAAAATCAATAATTTCTTCATATATATTTTTGTCAAGAGTACAATCATCATCTAGTCTCAATCTCCTTCCCGTTACCATGGGTTTGAGAATCAGAATTATCCTCATCACTAACTACTTCTCTTTCTCTATTGTTGTTTTCACCTATATTTATATTATTATTATTATCATGTTCAATCATCACTAACCCACCTGTATTTTATTCATTTTTCTTATATTTTTTATATATTTATTCATAGCTCCTTTTTGTGATGCAATTAAAGTCTTAATTATTCTCTTCGTTTGGATTTTTGAATAGCCTAATTCAAATTTTCTAGTTGACATAAATATATATATATGAAAAAAAATATAATATATAAAACACTACTAAAAAGAAGTATATAAAACGAATAAGTTAAAACAATAAAAATTGTTCTAGTTGTAACGAAAGTAAACTCGATACTAGACTTGTAATATCTTGAAGTCTCAAGTCTCTTTCTCTTTCCCAAGTCTCAATTTTTTCGCAAACATGCAGAGTTTATTTTAAGATTAAGCATTTAATAAAAATAATTAAAAAAATTCTTGTTTTTCTCAACTCGATAATAAGTCTTTTTTTTTTCTTAACTTGACTTATTTTTCTACAAAAAACTCAACCAACTTTGAATTATGCTTCAACTAATCAATTATCCACCAAAAGACTCAACTCTAGTCTAATTAATAGTTTTGTAAAAAAAAATTAGTTCCTCGTCAAAATTTATGTAAAAAAACTCTCAAAACTCATAAATCGAAAAGTACCGAAAAAAAAAAAACTTGACAAAATAAACACATTTATAATTCTAATACAAATCCAAAACAAAATAAAAACAACAACAATATAAATAGAAAGAAAAAAATATTCTAACCAAAAATGAGAACGAAAGAATTGGTACGCACGGGCAATATGTGATTCATGGAATGTAAATTATCAGAACCATACAAAAATGAGTCTTGGAAGATAAGAAAATAAGGAGAAACAAAAGAAATCAAAGAAATAAAAAAATAAAAGAAAAAAATAGAATCCATATCGATTATAAAATAATAAAGAATACTAATCATTCTCAAATAAAATTAATAAAATTATAATTTACTAAATAAATGTTTGAACTCATTAATTATCATTTTTAATACTAATAAAAATTAAGAGGAATTAATAATAATATTTTTAATTTTTATTTTCAACCATGAACTTATAATTAATTTAATAAAACATATTAGTAATAAAATATTTTTTGAGGTTTTTTATTTTTTTAAACATAATTTTGTAATTAATTTAATAGAGAGATATTAGTAAAAAAGTTTGAGATTTTTTAAATAGAATTTTATTATTAATTTAATAAAAAAATATTAGTGATAAAAAAATTAAGAGTTTTCTTTTTCTAATGACCTAAAGGAGTGATTTACTTTTTATCCTTGAGCCATGTCACAAAACTAAAAATTGAAGAGAAATATGATGCGAGATGGCAGATACGTGTGAGGACGGAGAGAGTTTAATTTTATTGAATCAATGTGAAAAAAAAAAGATTGATTTTTCTTATTCTTCACTAGTGGGGAGGGGACTAGTTTTACTATTTCATGTTCATTGTCATAGAACAAATTTATCCAAATTCTCATATTCAATTTCAACGAGTATTAAATTCTTAACTCATTCTCATCGTAACGGGTATATACTTGTAGAGATGACAAATAAACATGCTTCCGTGAGTATTGTCTGAACCCGTCCATGTTTTGACGGGAAATTCTCGCATTGAGTGGATATGGAGAATCTTCGACTTTTTCAATTGGGTATGGGGATATACATATTCCTGCCATAATACCCGTCCCCGTCATATCTCCGTCCCCATTTAAATTTTTAAAATATTCACAATTTATTAAGTAATCATATATATATATATATATATATATATATATATTCTATTTTTTTTTTTTTTTATTTATTTTTTTTGTCATGTAACTCGCATCTCCAATATATTTTTAATTTTATCATAACATTTATGTAATTATGTTAAAATGATGTATGTCAATTAAAATTTTTTTATGCCTCACATTTGAATATTTTTATTATTTTTTACTATTTTTATTTATTATATATTTTCCTTTCACATGAGAATGTTTAATACTCTCAATTTAAGGTAATATAAAAAAAAATTCTTTACTTATTCTTATTAATTTTTGTTTAATTTAAAGAACTCTTTTGTTAAAATAATTTTTGTTTTTTTTTCAACCATTGGGTACGTATGTTGATATTTGAAAAGTTTTTTTAGATCTCTAAGGTATTTTTCATTTTATTATACCCTTACTTATACATTTGATTTCCTGATTTCTTTCAATAGTCTCTTAAATTATTTCTAAGACACGTATTTGTTAACTTTTTAATATTTTATTTATTGTTTATTTTCATCATGTAGAAAATATTTCGATATATTCTATCTAATTATTTTTTATTTTCTAACTCATTATCAATCATCTTGTAATTTTTACACTTTAATTGTATAAATAACTTTTATTTACTATAATATAAAAATTTAATGTAATTGCCATGAATATTTTTTTGTCACTATCCAACATATATTAGAGTTCAAAAGATACAAAATCTATGTCAAAATTTTATTATTATGTTTATTATTTGTTCTTTGTGTCATTTTGATCAAGTGATGTATTATAACTTTTATTAGTATATAAAAAAGAGATTCATTATAACTTAAAAAATTGAAGTAAATAAAAATTTAAAATATATTTTATTTTGAATATTTGTTTTCCTTTTATATTTTTTAATTTTATCAAAACTAAGTTTCATTAATGTTTGTAGTTTACAAATTTAATAAATGTTTTGGTTCTCATGAAATTTTATTTGGTATTCTAATCTAAAATGTAAACAATTATAATTTATTTCAAAGTATTTGATATAGAAGAAACAATCATCCTCTTAATATTGAATATTTGATAATATTATGTTTCCTTTACGGTAATTTTTTTTTTATATAAAAATTAATATTGAAGTAGTTAGAAAACGGGTACGGGTATGGATACTAGATTATACCCATTACCCGGTAGGGATGGGGATGAGACAAAAGTTTGATACCCGTTGGGTTTGGGTATGGGAATGATGATGATTTTTTTTTACATGGATGAGTATGGGATAGCGATACTCGTACCCATACATGTATTTGTTTTCTTACTTCAATGTTAATTAATTAATTTTTTATAAAATAATAAAAAATTACGACAAATGAAACATAATATTATCAAATATTTAATATGAAAATGAAGGTTATTTCTTTGATTTCAAATATTTAGAAAAAACTTTATAATTGTATACATTTGAGATGAGAATACCAAATAAAAGTTGATGAGAACCAAAATATTTATTAAGTTTGTAAATATTAATGAAACCTGTTTCATAAAGTTTAAAAATATTTAAGAAATATATAAAAAGAAAACAAATATTTAAATTAAAATATATTTTAAATGTACATTTTTATTTCAATTTTTTTAAAATTCTAATGAATCTCTTTCTTATGCACAAATAAAAATTATTATACATCATCATCGGATCAAATCACATAAACAATAAAGATTAAACTAATAATAAAAAATATTTTAACATATATTTTGTATCTTTTGAATTTCAATATACGTTTGATGGTGATAATAAAAATCATGGCAATTACATTAAATTTTATATTATAATAAATAAATTTTATTTATACAATTATAATGACAAAATTACATTATGATAACGAGTTAAAAAAATTAATTATATAAAATATATCAAAATAAAATTTTACATGATAAAAATAAACAACAACAAATAAAAATATAAAAACATTATCAAATGTGTGTCTTAGAAACAATTTGAGAGACTATTGAATGAAATCGCTCGCACATAGGAAAATAAATATATAATTAAGAGTATGATAAAATGAAAAATACCTTGGAGATCTAAGAAAACTTTTTCAAAGATCAACATAGTCAATGGTTGAAAAATAATAAAAATTGTTTTAGTGAAACAAAAAGAGTTTTTCAAATGAAACAAAAATTAATAATAATAGAGTAAAGAAGATAAATATTTTATATTACCTAGTAAATGAAATGTTTGTGCTATTAAACACTTAAATTGAGAGTGTTAAACATTCTCGTGTGAAAAGTAAATATATAATAAATAAAAATATTAAAAAAGAATAAAAATATTCAAATATGAGACATAAAAAATATTTAATTGGTATACAATAATTTGAAGATATTGCATAAAAGTTATGATACATGACAAACCAAACAACTAGAAAAAAAAATAGAAAGTGTATAGTAATATATATATATATATATATATATATATATATATATAAGATTACTTAATTAATTATGAATATTTTAATAATTTAAACCGAGACAGAAATATGGTGAGGGACATTATGGCGAGTATGAGAACATAGCATATATGTATATTTTCATATTCATTTTCATCCAAATCAATACAAAAATTCTTCGTCAAAACAAACACTATGTACAATATCCACAAAGTCGATTTTATTTGTCATTCTTAATTTTTCACATATCTTCTGTCTGAACGGGTGTACAAGTAGTAATAATAGAAAATAAATGGATCTCCACCGAAAATTAAAATATATATATATATATATATATATATATATATATATTATAAAAAGAGGTGATTATTCAATTCAGAATGATCAAACGTCTCTTTCTTACCTGAAAATTAGAAGGAGAAACATACACTAAAAAGAAACCTATCAAAATAAACTTTACTGGATTATTATATGGATACCATGATAAGGGTCAACATCACCGTTTGCTTTTCTTAACAGAAAATAAGAGAAAGCTTCAAAGTTACGTCATGACGTAACATATCTATATTACTAAATTGTTGATTCATAAATAATTTATTTAATAAAATTGAATTAAAGTTCGGAAATTATGAACCGAAGAATATGCGTAGACAGAAAATAGCAGGTCCTGGCTGAGGAAACATGAGTTTGGTAACTTTCCACTAAAAGATACATACACGATCTTACCATTCACTTTTGTACCACATCAAATTTGATTTCATACTTATACTTTATACCATAAAGATGTGTGAGGATGACATGCAATGCTTCCTTTGAAGCCCCAAAGTCAAAGTTAGCAGTGACAAATGCATTGCACTCACTCTTTATTCACTTCCATTTTTTTCTTCCCTACCTTCTTACAGATCCTCATCACATCACCTATGTTTTAGCCCACAACAGGACAAACAAGAGGGTAGTGCTTTTGGGTCCTATTCAAACTCCAACTAATTATCTTTTCAACACTCTTTTGTCGTTTATGGGCCTCTGGGCCCAATTCATGTCCCAATCTACCCACTACACTAAATTATTCCCGAAATTTAGTTAACCTTTCACTTCTTTTCTTTTAAGATATCCAATGAAATAACAGAAATGTACAGTATGCAAAAAATATACTTTTTATCTATGAAATTCGTTATTCAACTGCTTTATTGTTCAAGACTCTTTCTTAAACCAAATATGTAATGCAATCATTGAGCCTGCCAAAATATGATACTCATTTGTAACTTTATTTATAAATGGATTTATAATGATTAAATATTTTTTATGGACCTGATTTATCTATATTTTGGTTCTACAAGTAATTTGGAATTTAACTTAACCGTTCCTTAACTCTCTCATCTTTTCTCAAAATTTAATTCTACTTTTATTGTGTGTTTGATATAAATGTTTCATCATTGATACCGTTTTTGGCGTGATTACTAATGAGCACACCCAATGATAAAGTTGTTTTTAGAAATTAAATTATTAGTCTTAATTTAGTTTATGAGTGAAAAAAAAATTAATTATCATTATATAAAAACAAATTTAGTAATTAATTATATAAAATTAATTTAGTAATTTTAATATATGAAAATCACATCAATTTCTTATATAAAGAACACAAGTGTGGAGTTTGTCACTTTTTCTGTGTAGAAAATGTATATCTCAGATGACCACTTAATGAAAAAACACTTTTCATTGTCATTTTTTGTTACAGTGAGTCCTTTAACTAATGCAGCGTGAAAAGTGATGTAAAATTTGTCAGATGGAAGTAAGAGACTACGTTTATTAAAATATCATTACTTATAAAAAAATTAAAAGATGATATTTTACCAAAATATTTTATTGTGATAAATGAAGAAAATTAACCACATCTAAGATTTGATAAGTTGTTCATTAAGAAAGAATAATTGTAAGTTGACACATGTTTTCTACAACGATAAAGTAGAAAAAAAAATTGTGTTTAATAAGTATAAAAGTGTGTCAAAGTTTTTTTTTCCCTAAGAAACCTAACATTGTTTATAGTTTAAAACCTTAAAGTTAATATTTATATCTTATTTATTTTATACACACTTATTTTTTTCATTTCTATTCGGTGTAAAACTTTCAATTTATATTTAAATTAATATCATTCCACTCACATATTGACCATCTTATTGATCTCTAATCAATATTGAACTTGTAACTCATGTTAAATTCATATCACATTTCTACAACAATTTCAAAAAAAAAGTAACATCCTTTGCATTTTCACGTTAATCTTTTAAATACTAAAGAAACTTTCTTTTCAAATATTACGAAAAAAAAAATGACAAACAACATATATCGAAAGGATGACAAACAACATATTTCGGAAGGATGTATTACAACTTTGATATCTCTCAGATTCCTTTTTTCCAAATTATTTCAAAATACCAAAGCATCACCCCGTCTCATACACACAATCTACATAAATCCAAAACCATATTTAAAGTAAGTTAATTATATAATTATAGAATTAAAAATAAAGTTCGTAATCCACTATATCATTAGAATTGAATCTTATTGACTACAGTAGTACATTGGATGATCTCTTTCATGTTTTACAATACTTCATGATTCATTCCGACATTCATTTAAGATTAGAAGTAGTGCACTAGAGTAATCGGAAGTCACTGAACTGCGTGATAAGCTGTAACACATCATTTCACACTAGATATCAATATTATATTCTATTATATGAGTTTGTTCTCTCATTCCTACCACCTCTACCCTCAACCTCTATAATTCCAAAAGTGTTAAAAAGTAATAATAGTATTTTGTCCACTTTTTCTAATTCAATTTTATTTTATTACTTCAGACACCTTTTTATTATCTATGTAAATACGTGATTATACACCTGATGAATATTAATCAACATATTTACATAGAAAGAAGCAGGCCTATTGCACAGACATGTAAAAGCATCCGTTCAAACAAATTACATAATTTCCAAATCAAGACTTTAATAAATTTATTTGCAAAATGCGCCTTTTTCGTTCCACTGGTATTGGGAGTGTATCTGTTAGCATATACCTTAAGTCAGCTTCAAGAATTACAGATAGAAGAACATTACATGATGTTGACAATTTGAAACTATTTGAAAGAGATAACAATAACTCATTGTGCATCACTGATTGATCGTGACATCATTTGAGTCTTGGTGAGATGAGTGCAACTCCTTTGATAGAGATCCAAATCATAGTTATGAAGCATGGCTATGGTAATGTAGGAAAATATTATGGTTAAGAAAAATACCAATACGCATTCATGAAATATAGTTTAAATACCACTCGTAAAATATCATTCACATTATTGAAAATATCAGTATTGTTTAGTTAATTCGTAAAGGAAATATTTCAGTGGCATGTGTTGAGGATACAGTACAACAACAAAATTTGTATATTCATGATTCTTATCCTATAAGAAAAGTTACATTATTGCAATTCAATTTAATAACTAGAAACAAAAAAGTTATGTTATATTTAAATTTTTTTTATCGGCTTCTTTATCTATTTAATAACTAGAAACCAAAACGAAAAGTTTCTAATCTTATTCTTTTATTAAAAAAAATAGTCTTTTAGATAGATTAATAGTTCAAAAAGAATTGTTCGGAACTATATTTCAATAAAAAACTAAAAAAAAATAATAATAGATACACATAAAGGAATTTTGGCGCTTCAAAATATTTTTTTAAGATCCGCCCTCAAGGAATTGTTAGACAAAATTTTGCCAACCACTTCGATTTTGAATATTGTGCATTAAAATTAGTTTTATTGCAAATTCAAGCTCAGTGAAATTGTGTTCCACTTCTCATGCAGAAATGGGAAATATGGTGGATGTCACCAAAACAATGTTTCTATGTCTTTACTATCATTTTGGTATCTGGTTAAAAAATTATATTTTGGGCTGAATAATTTTGGTATCTGGTTAAGTAATTTCTGAGTTGGATTTCTATGGTTGATAATATATTTATCGTTAAATTAATAATGGAAAATTTATGTAGACACATAAATGTTTGTTTACTATATTGGATGTTCTTAATTGGATAGAATATGCTGAAAGAAAAATAATACAAATATTTGAAAACTTTATTTTTGAATATATCGATCTGCATGCATCAGCCATGCCATTGTTAAGGTTTGATGAATATAAATCTAAAGAGTAGAAATAAAAATGAATTATATATGTTTTTCATCTCTAAGTTTCTACCTATTTATCTAAGTTTCTACCTATTTATTGCGGTAGATGATAGATTTGTAGTTAAGGGTTTTGTTTCTTTCGACTGATTTGAGATAATTTATAAGGACACATTTGAACAAATTTGAACGAATATAAAAAGAGTGATTTTCTCTAAAATATAACGATTTGAGTAGAAAATTAAATCTGTCTTTATAAAATTACTATTTCATTCTTATATTTTGTATTGTTTGTGTAATATATAAATTTTTTAAAATGAAAAACTGTTTTTTAATGCATATTTTTATTTAATAAATAGTATGATATATTTTATGGTAAAAATAATTACAAATGTATCTTTTTAAAATAATATTTTTAAAACTTGTTACGTAATTACAGAAAAATATTTAATTTAATTTTGTTGTTAAATCCATTATAGGAAATTTTTAATTTATTTTTTACATCATTAACTAAAATAATATTTATTATAAAATGTTGTAATTAATTAGATTGTAATTTTAAACTTTTTTACCCATTAGAGAAAAATGATATTTATTATAAAAAATTGTAATTATTTAAAATGTAATTAATTAGTACTTTATTTTGAATTATAAATTATTCAATTTTAATTAATTAAAAGTTACATTATTAGATTAAATTAATTAATAACTTGTTTAGATTAAATTTTTATTGGATAAAAAAGTTATATTAATCACGAATGAATAGAATTAAACACTTTTTTTTTTAAATATTATAAATTTGTAATTTATAAATTGTATTAGATAATTATGGTAAAAATATATATAATTAATATAAAATTTATAGATTATTGGAATTTAAGTTTGAAAATTATGGTAAATATTTAATATTTCTTATTATGTTTATTTTAATTTATTTTTGACCAGATTCCTGAAAACATAGTTGTCGTGATACATGTATTGGTAGTGGTAGAGGTTAACTTTTAAATATTGAATACTTTACAGGAAAGACACAATTGTAATCCTACATGCATTGATGGTGGTAGAGGTTGACTTTTAAATATTGAATGCTTTATTTTAAAACGTTGAGAGGTGTTAATGATGGTCTATTTAGATTAAGATGAGGGTGATTCCTGGTGACCACTTTAGAGAGTCTGTTTTTCTTGGTTTAATTATTCCTTGTTATTGATTTTGAATCTGAGAGAAATAGATAGTTGAGCTTATTTATATATATATATATATATATATATATATATATATATATATATATATATATATGTAGATTTGTAATTTTATTTTCTTATCAATTAAACTATTTTTTCAAATTATCACATTCATCATGTCATTCCTTACTTCTCATAAACTTTCTTCTCATTTTTTCTTCAAATCTTATTATCTTTCCTTTGATCCAAACAACTCAACTTTACTCTCATTTTCCCTTAAATTCACTCAAATTTTGTCCCTTAAATTCACTCCCTGAAACAAAACAAACACAGGCTAAGGGTGTGAAGATTGATTTGGAAGAGAGGAAGATGATGAATTTCAATGGATTAGACAACGATGTTTGTATTATTCACTTAAAGAGAGTTGAGGGTGAAATTGAGTAAATGAGTGAATTTAGAAGTAAAGTTTGTAAAAGGTTGTGAATGATGTAATTCATGTGATAGATTAAAAATTAAGTTTAATTGAAATAAAATCAATATTACTAAATTGCCCTGTATATTGAAAGTAATCTAAAATTATATTTAGATGACTTAGATTTATTTTATAAAAAATATTTTATGAATATATTGGAAAAATTAATATTTTAATAAAAACATAATAAAATACAATATATATATATATATATATATATATATTGAAATTTTTAGATATTGTTCTAAGCATAATTTGAAAAATTATGTTTTTACATTATTATCATAGTTATGAAACATTATTAGTGATGATTTAAATCATTAATTCACATGAATTAAGAAACCATGTGAATCAACTTGAATTAACAAAACAAATAATAATAATAATAATAATGAAGGGTATTACGGTAATCTTACTAGAGATGTCAAAATAGGTTAAAACCCGTGAGCTAACCTGACTTACCACGGGTTCGAGCCGGGATGGGTTGAGAAAATTTCAGTTTTTTCATAAGTGAATTGACCCACTTAACCCACCAACATTTTTTTATAATTTTTTTAATAATTATTTACTACTTCTACTTATATAGGTTTACAATTTCATATTTTTAAATGCTAGAATGTTGATCAATAATATTTGAATAGTTTGAATGTTTCATTAATTTGATTGTCAAAGTTATATACAATAATACTTTAATCTTTAAGTATAATTTTTATAGTAAATTACTCAAGCAACCGTCTTATAAACAAAATTTTCTAAATTAGCATGACAAAAATATGTAGTTTTTTATGTATATTTTGTTGAATAGTATGACAGAAAATGTATAATATTAGTCATGTTTTCTTGGACAAATATAGACACTTTCTTATAAACAATTCATTATATATTGGTGGTGAACATGATGAAGATATTGGTTCTTGATTTTATTGTGATTAACATCTCATGGGTTGCTTAAAAAATTATTTGAATACTTAAAAATAAATACATAAATAATTTTTTATGTGAGTTGGTAAGTCATCCACTTAACCCACCAGTCCGTGATGGGTTGAGCCGGATTGCAAAATTTCTAACTCACCATAAAGTTAGTCGGATTGGGTTCACTCATTTTCAATCTGGCTCGTGGTGAGCTAACCTGTGTGAACCGGATTGTCTCACTTTGATATATCTAAATCTTACACAAATCACCTTTAAATTCCTTCATTTTTCCCTCCCTCAAGTTCCTATAAGTCAATTACCCTCAAATCATTCTTCTATCATCCATCTAACTAGTAAATACCCTCAAAGAGAAACATTGTAAATCATATTCAGAATTTATATTTTATTTCTGCATTAAATATAACTTATTTTGTCTTTATATTTTATAAAGCTCATTTAAAACATTTTTTCTGATAAATGACACATGAAATTTATATTATAGTTCATCGTAAATTTATATTAACTCACCAGTAATTTGTTAGGAAAAATGTTTTACATTACTTTTATAAAATGAAAGATAAAATAGGTATATGATTTAGTTTAGAAACAAAAGACAATTTTTATAATTCTTGTAGAATAAAAGTTATATTTAATTCAATAAAATTATAAGAGCAAATGGGTGGACCATGAAGTACTTGGTGTTAGGGATATTATCATGACATTATTGATGTAGTTTTTGTAGGATTAATATTTTCAAATTGATTTGTTGATGCGGAACAGCTACATTTAAATTTAAAAGAATAAATAGTTGGTTTAACATAATAAGTTAAGTCATAACTTTTAGTATAATGTATAAAAACTTTAATTTTGTTTATTTGATTTAAACTCTTTTAACGGTTAATATAATTTAACTAATTGTCGTATAGATTTATTGATGGAGGAAAATTAACGCTAATATGCAATTTATCCTTTGTTTTTTGTTTTATAAATTTAAAATTGTCCGTGCTTATTTCAAAGGTATCCATATATTAATATATATATATATATATATATATATATATATATATATATATATATATATATA
>Ga0214542_1007870_pt1 | contig 18171 bp, 12 predicted proteins | sample CNSS1metaG_FD_160096 | JGI IMG/M metagenome (GOLD analysis project Ga0214542, IMG submission 160096) | Root nodule microbial communities from cowpea collected in UCLA plant growth center, Los Angeles, California, USA - CNSS1 | ecosystem: Host-associated > Plants > Roots > Nodule | place: USA...
TAAGTTGATTGGCAATTAATTGAAGATTGGCTTGCATGGAAGCCATTTGAATTTTAAGGTCCCTAACCTCTTGAGAGAGATTATTTAGGACTCTAGGATCAACCTCAACCTCCTCATCACCACTTATGTGGAGGTTGTTTTCATCATGTTGTTGATGTTGGGTACTAGCACGAGTAGCCCTTCTAGTGCTCATGGTGATTGAAAGAACTTAGAACTTTAACAAAATGGTGAAAGAAGGAACCAAGCACAAGTAGACCTCCAGGTTAGGCGAGGTGAGTCTAAAAGACTTCTTAAGTACCAAGGCCAATCCTTGCCAAGATGTACTTGCAAAAGGTTTCAAAGATCACACAAATGTTTAAGGCTAAGTAAATAGAATCACTTGAGACACTAAGCACAAACAAACACAAACAAGACTCAAAGAAAAGAAAAGACTAACACTAAAAACGGACCCCTAAATGGCAAAAATTTTAGAGACTTTGGTCTCACAAATTTAAACCACTAAGCGTCTAACTATGCGGCCTAAAAGCAAGGTGAGAAAGCACTTAGAACTTTCAACACACTCACTTACTAAAACGTTGCACTATAATATGAAAAAGGTTCTACTTAGGAGATGGGATTGAACACCTTTGGTTCCCCAAGACACCTAAGTAGGCCATGGATACAAATGAGAATTTGAAAGCATTTTTGGTTCACTAATTTGGTACTCAAAATGAAGCAACCTCAAGCCACTTAATATCTCAAATTTTGATGCTCAAAAGATGCAATTTCACAATCAAGGAGGCTTCAAAATGGTACCAAATAAGATGTGCCAAAAAGAAGTACAAAGTACAAAGAAATAAAGCCAAAAATAAGAAACAATGCAACTCCAAATGTGCTGCCAAAGTGCTGCCAATTTGCACAAAATCAAGAGCCAAGAGCTTGGCTTGTAGCCTCCTTTTGATTTGAACAAAGACCACCACCAAGTAAGGCACTTGTAAGCACCTTAAGCCACCAAAATGAAGTGCAAAACAGCAACTATAGCCTTGGTTTTAAGGCCAAAACAGCCACCAAACCTGCACCAAAAAACAAAACAGCAAAAGAAAACTATACCAAGCAATGGAGTTAGCACACACACTCTCAAATGAATAGGTCCAAAACTCTCAATAGGTGAGGAAAAGGATAAGCACACAAGCTAAAATTCTACTTCAATATCCACCACCTAAGATGCTACCATATCATACAAACCATTCTAAACTCCATAGCATCATTAATCAACCAAAACCGAGAGACAAGTAGATGAACCCAAACAAAGGAGAAAGCAAGAAAAGCTAATTAGAAATGCTAAACCAAAAGAGAATTGAAATAAAACATGACTAGAAGGAGGTTCAAGAAGTGACAAACAAAAAATTAAAGGCTGGAAAATAAAAACAAGCACCACAAAAGGAACCTAGAAAGGCACTAGAATAGATGAAAACAACAAAAACAACAAAACAAAAGTGCTCAATCATATGGCTAAAGTACTCATTGCAAAGCAGTAGCAAATGAAGTGATGAATTGACTTCCAAATCAAATCAATAATGGAGCAATATAGAGTACAAACTCAAGCCAAAATTCATGTGAAAACAAGCACTAACAACACATAAACACGCACAAAACAGCAATGGAACGGTGAATTCTCGGAAACTGCAGTGCCAGAAAACGGAAATATGAGCCTCAACTTGCGTGATTTTTCATTTTTTTTGTACTCAACATTTTTGAATGGTTCTTTTTTTGTATTTTTCGTCTAGATGTTAACTAAATGAGGCAAAAATCAGATTGAATTTTGGTGCACTAAGTTACTCACAAAAAATCAAAAACAGAGACTGCGTGCAATGATTTGGTAGAGAACAGAAGAAAACTGGAGCAGATTTGCTCTCTGAAATTGGAGGAGATGTTCTATGGAAAGCATAGCTAAAGAACTTGATTATGAACTGAAATCAAGCATGAATCATAGAAGAACATATTAGACACATAAAAGCACAATCCAATCGGTGAAATGGATGAAAAACAGTGAGGATTCAGGCCTTAAACATCCACACACTTCCTTGAAGGATCATAGTGTTTTGGCTGTGAGATGTGGCTCGGAAACTCAATCAAATCATAAGCAATGAAATTAAACGGTGGAAAAGATGAATTGAAGCACAAACAAAGCATAGAACATGACTTAAACATAACTGGAATGATAAAATGCAAAGAAGGACTGAATTCACCGAATAAAAATGCAGAAAACTCAAGAATCAAAGAAGAAGTGCTGGAAAAACGAAAATGGAACCTAAACACAGATTTGCACCAATGAAGCAAGGAGTACTACAAGATGAATCAATGGAGATTCATGTAGCCTCAATGTCAAACGGTGGAGAGCAACAAAAACATGAAAAAAACAGCAGCAAAAGTGAAGAAAACAGTGGAGAAGAGAGACAAAACGGAAATTGAAACAAGAGACAAGTATGAACCAAGAACCTTACCCAAACCAAGACGATGGATGCACAAAAGGCTTGGATGGCTCTAGATACCAATTGATGGACGTCCTTGGAGTAGGAGAGGAAGGAGATCCATGGAAGACACCAAAAAGAAGATGAAATGCAGCGGAAATGAAGATAAGAGCAAGAAGAGCTCTAGGCAATGGAGGTTTTTGGGGAAGATGAAGAGTAAAAGTGGAGCTATGGTATGGAAGGTGGCTAGAGGAGATGAAGGAGAAGGTTAGCCATGTGTGCTCTCAAAATAATAGAAGAGTGGAGTGATCTCAACACAAATATTCTATTAGAAATTTCAAGAGTTCATTACAATATTTGAGTGGCTCTATTTATAGGCACATGACCGGCCAAATGAAGAGAAAATGCAACAAAGATGAAATCCAGATGTAGCTTGGAGAAGAAGCTTGATTGTAGACTATGTGATGTAGTAGATGAGTCTTAATGATGCCAAGTGGCATATCACACTCTCCTTGCCCAAGTCACACGCGCCATGCTTCCATCACATTCTCCTTGCTTAGTTCATGCTTTGCTTGCATCCAAATGAAGAGTCACTCAAGTAATTCTTGGCCAAAGGTAGCAAATTGGGCTCGGCCCAATTGATCCCAAAAAGTGTTCTAGCTTTTATTGAAAGCAAAGCCTAAACAATGGCCCAATTTAAACCTAGACTACTTCCTTCATGCATCATCTCATATTTTAGAGATTTCTTCAGCCCATGTGAATAATGTAAATAGCCCATGATTGACTTGATCATCTTATGAGAGGGCCATGTGAATCTTTCTCATCATGCTTCTAGTGATTGGGCCTTGATGTGGGCTTGGGATTGTTGATGCAATTGAGGTTGGGCTTTGTCAACACCCAATTTTGTCCGGGTTATAATGTATTTTGTTTTTTCTCTTCATCTTATTTTACTTTTATTTTATTTTTTTATTTTTATTATTATTCTATTTTTATTTTATTTTTATTTTTATTTTTTTGTTTTATATTTTTTTTTGTTTTATTTTATTTTTATTTTATTTTATTTCGTTTTAATCTTATTTTATTTATTTTTATTTTATTTAAAATTTTCTTTATTTTCCTTTTTTTACTTTTTATTATTTAAGAAAAAAAATGAAATGAAAAAAAGAGAAGACCAAGAGGTTAGCGTAAGGTCTCTGATAGCTAGCTGGCCATGGTCATGATGGCTGAAGAAGGAAGGAGCAGGAAGCAACATCTGCTTTCAGCCTTATCCTACGTCTCGATGTGGGAAAGGAACGAAGCAGAGGCACAACAAATATCATCAGAGTCCCTTCATTCATGAAGTCACCTTCTTCAATCAAGGGGGCTTTTTTCTCATTCTATTCTCTACAAAATAAAAAAATGACACCTTCATCCTCAGAATTCCAACAAAAACACCATAATCCATTGTCACCCATTACCTCTCACTAAACAGATTCACCTCCTCACCATTTTTCCATCCCCATCAAAAATCCACCCTCTGTTAACCTTTCCCCATACTCACTTCCATCAACACGCAACTCGCACACAAATAAGCCAACGACCTTCATCTTTAATCACAGATTCAATGCCAATCTTTTCTTCTTTATTTCTTCCATCACCTTCAACCTGTTAAATCACGAATAGCACACAAACTCTCACGTCTTCCCCAATCATTAACACCCAAATATGTCATCGGTGAGTCGTAGCTTTGAACTGAAAAGTGTGGTCGCGTGAAGTTTGCGGACCTAGTCGCGGTGTGGCTGACGCGGTGGTGGCGAATCGTGGAGGCAATCACACATTTCTCTCTCGCGGAAGAAAAGGTTCGAGGATTGGGGATGAGTGGGCGCCGGAGTGGACGCCAGCGACGCGCAACCGTGAGGGGATCGGCGCTGTCGTGTGATCCCGCGAGCAAGAAGCCACCGCTCTCTTGAACGCGCCAAAGAAGAAGGAGGAGACACAGATGCGATAGTGTTTCGCGTGAGGTGGAGTGAAGGGTGATGGTGTCGCCAATGAAGCCTCCAACGGAGGTCGTGGTGGCGGCTAAAGAGTGAACGCAGGGGTTGGAGTCGAGGTGGTGGCTAAAGAGGAAGAGACTGCCGTGAGAAGAAGAGGTTGTCGTGAGAGATTACCCTTTAATTAGGGTTTTGTTTAAGGGAATAAAAGAAAGTGGCATGCCACTGCTTTTTCTTCGCACACCCATGCCATACTGCATGCACTCCCTTTTTGTATTTCATTTGGGTTTGCTTCCTTCGTACACCCCATTTTCTTATCTTTGCACCTTCATTTGGACTGTTTGTTATTTTCGTACGCACCCCTGATATTTGATAGTCCCATACTCCCATATTTGTTTTGGATTTGTTTGATATTACTATTTGTTGTCTATGTTTCACTACACACCCCCCAGTCAATACTTCCTGCACTACCAAGTTTACTGACTCCACCACTCATTTGTGTATTATTCCTATTTTAGACTTGTTTCATTTTTACCCCCACTTTTAATAAAGACACCTCATTTACTTCATGCAACTCCCACTAATTACTCATGTACCCCCATATTTTATTTTCCACTTTTATCCTTCTTAAATAATTTACTCTTTTATTTATTTATTTATTTATTTATTAAAAAGGAAACAAAATATTTGAAAATTATAAAAATTACAAATATAGAAAAATCAAAAAAATGTTCTTTTAAAGTTTTATTGTGTCTGTCCGGTCGCTCGCGTTGTGTGACACTTTCTTCAAAATAATCTAAAAATACTAAAGAATTTTTTTTTTCTCTTCATTGTGTTTGTCCGGTCGCTCGCACCGTGTGACACTTATTTTCTAAAAATACCAAAATATTTTTCTTTCTCTTTTAGTGTCTATCCGACCGCTCGCGTCGTGTGACACATATTTTCATGTAATTCAAAAATACAAAAAAATATAAAATTTTCAAAATACAAAAATATCAACATTTTCAAGCAAAAAGTCTTTTTTAAGAACTACGTGATCCTTGATTCTCCACCGTGAGATATGTAGAAGCAAGGCCAGTCCTTGTCAGGTTCACCTCCAAAAAATCAAATCATTTTCTCAATTGTTGCCCAAATATCTTTTTAAAGAACTACATAACCCTGATTTCTCATTTTTAATGAGAATACGTAGGACCAAGGTCAATCCTTGTCGGGCCCAAAAAATTTAAAAAAATATTTTTTTTTTCTTATTATCATTTTTTGTCTTATTATTTTTGGGGAAAATTAACAACTTGAAAACCACATTGACTTTGCATTTTTAATTAAAGGTATCGCCCTCGGGCGGGCGTCGTAGGGTGCTAACACCTTCCCTACGCGTAACCGACTCTCGGATCCAAAATCTGGTTTTTCGTAGACTTGTCTTATTTTTATGGTTTTCCATAATTTTCCATAATAACTATGGTGGCGACTCCCAAATCTCTTTTTTAAACCCGTTTTCTTTTTTGATTCGCCGTCCCGTCGTAATTCCGGTTACGATAGGCTTGTTAGGGTCACATCAACTATACTTGATCATTTGCATTTTAATGGAAACAAAAAACACAAAGAAGAAGGAAACTTAAAGGAATCAAAAGAAGATCATAAAACACAATGGAAATTGACTCTAAGACATTGCTAAGATCTAAATAGCAATTTGAACTCAAAAACAGAAATGAAAAAGCACCAAAGCATAATTAATTGAAAGGAAATTTAGTATGGTTTATGGTGATGTTAAGCAAGCACAAGGAAAATTCCCACTGGACATTAAGATAACTAAGGTTATCTAGATGTGAAGGTTCATTTCCAAGGCTCAAAGGGAGAAGAGAGTGTTAATTTTTAAGGATTAAAAACTACACTTAAATCTGAAACAGAATTCAGCAGCACATCACCAACAAATTCAAAGCAAATTAAAAGCTAAACAAGGAATTAATGACATATATGGACTAAACATGACTCTAGACAAAACATATAGATCTTAAAATCAAAATAAACTCAAGAACAAGAGAATGAATTGAACAAAAACAACAAATACTCAATTAAAATGAAAAGTAAATAGTAGAAATCAAATAGAACACCTAAAGCACACAAGGATGGTTCAAGATGAAGCAAATGAAGATGAACCAAAGTAAAAAGACATGAATACTTAAAATAAAAGAAACAAAAATAGCAAGACAAGTAGAACAAGAGATGAACAACACGAAATTGAAAGAAAAATGGAGAAGAAACACTTAACTCACTAAAACTGAGAGCAACCAAGGCTCATAATACCACATGATGGCTTCTTCTTGTCTCCATTGAAGCTTGCATTAAGAATGAAGACTCCATAGATGGTGTTGGATGCGGAAGCATGAAGGAAAGAAGCTTAAGGTGTTTGGTTTGGTGTAGGTGAAAGGATTCTTAAAAGAGGTGAGGCCAACTCCTAAGGAAGAAGACTAGAGTAAACTAGAGAAGAGTTTACTCTAAGGTGAGCTCAAAAGAGATTTGTGCACAAATTTGGGCAGCAATTCATTACTCAATTTCAAGCTGAAAAATACATGTCCATAGCCTTCTATTAATAGGCTAAAATGAGACCAAGGAGTCTCCAAAAAGTAGAGGGAAAAAGGAGTCTAGAAAGTTGAATTTTGGAGCCAAAAAGGAGCATGTGGGAGGTGTGACTTGCCACCTAAGCAAGTCACACTTGTCATGCCATGGGAAGCTAACTTTCATCCTTGGAGAGCAAGTTTGAGAAGCTTCTAGGCTTCTCTAGAGTATATGCACTACTCTCGGCCCATTTGGCCCAATTCCTCTTTTTGGTCCAAAATTACTTCTAAAGCCCAATTTCCTCTAAGGCCCAATACATGGCCCAAAGAAAGCCCTATTCTACTAGGTCCAAAATACAAAGACCAAAATAAAATCCTAATCTAGTATTTACAAGCAAAGAGTCCTTGTTAGGTTTAAAAGGATATGATACTTATTATCTTTTTATATATATGATATAATTAATTTATATAATTATTTAAAAGTATCAAATAAAATTTCTAAAGATATATTTGTTCCAAATTATCTTTTATCATTAATATTTTTGCATTATCAAAGCCTTTTTGTGAAAAAAATAGAGAAAACTAGAAGGTTTAATTTTCGTTGCCTATTCCCTCTTCCTATCTTAGCCAAATTTAGTTTGACTCAACCAATTTGGTTTTTAGACCATTTATTCACTTTTTAGGCTTTTATTTGCCTTTTTCATGTAATGCTTGACTTGATTTCTTGTAGCTTAACTAATCCATGAGCTTAAACTTAGCTTTTAACTCAATCAAAACACCTTATAATATTTAGGTTAAATTATTCTTTTGATCCCTCTATTTATCAAGTAATATCAGTTTGGCCCTCAAAAATTTCGTTGTCTCAAATTGGTCCTCATTTTCTTAAAAATGATTCAATTTAGTCCTTATTGTTAGTTTGACCAGACGATGTTAAAGTCAACGCCACGTGTCAATTTTTAGTTTATTTATTTATTTATTTATTTTTCTATTTTTTACACGTGTCACTTCACAATTGTGCCACATGTCAAAATGACTCAATTTGGTCCCTATATTTGTTTTTAGTTTCAATTTAGTCCCAATTTTTATAAAAATAAAGTAATATCGTCCCTCCTTAAATTGACACCTAATTTACTTTTTTATAAATTTTATGGTGATATTCTTACTAAAATTAACGTTTTTATTAAATATTTTAAATTAACTTTAAATTCTATACAAAACATTAGACTTTGGTTTTGTTTTGAATTTGAAATTTAGTTCCTAAACTTATGTGTGACAAGTTATTTGATTTTTAATCTTCACTAAGTTCGTATAATATGATACACTTGTTGCCTTTATATATGATGACAAAGTGGGTATCATCCGAGTAATTAAACTTTTTGTTTAATAATAAAACTAAAAAAAATTGTTTAAAAATATTTCTACAAATATTTAATAAAAATATCAATTTTATTAAGAATATCATCATAAGATTTATAAAAAAATTAAATTGAGTGTCAATTTAAGGAGGGACAATATTGCTTCTTTTTTACAAAAATTAATGTCAATTTTATTAAGAATATCATCATAAGATTTATAAAAAAATTAAATTGAGTGTCAATTTAAGGAGGAACAATATTGCTTCTTTTTTCAAAAATTGGGTCTAAATGGAAACTAAAAACAAATATAGGAACCAAATTGAGTTATTTTGACACGTGGCGCAACTGCGAAGTGACACGTGTAAAAAATTTAAAAAAAATTTAAAATTAAAAAAAATGGTTTAATTACTTGGATGATACCCACTTTGGTACAGGTGTGTCAATCTGGTACCCACTTTTAAAAAAGTGTCAATTGCATCCCAACTTTTGAAAAAGTGCTTCAATTAGGTCCCTTTCAGACAGAATTGACTAACGCCGTTAGTCAACATGCCACGTGTCAATCTGTGGTTTATTTTTATTTTTTTTTTGTTTTTTAAAAAAATTTAATTTTTTTTAAAATTTTTTTGAAAAAAAAAATTAAAATGCCACGTGTCAGTTCCTTGTGTGTGACACATGGCATTGTCAGTGACACGTGGCATTGCAATGTCACGTGTCAGTGTCACTATCCGATGCTATTGTGTTGATTTCGATTTAGTCCCTATATATGTCTTTTTGTTTCAATTTGGTACCCACTTATGTGTATCTTATTCAATTTTGTCCCAATTTTTTTTACTAAGAAAAATATTTTGGTAATCCATTTTTTTAAGATTAAAACTAATTAAGTATAAATATTTTTGCAAAATTAAGTACTAATATCTATCTTTTTTTACTAATATTTTTTAGACTAAATTTATTATTTGTATAAAATGTTTTACTAATATTTTTTTTTATTAAAAATGACTTTTTAACATATTACTTTATTAATTACTTTTTTATTAAGTACTCATGTTTTGTTAATTTTTTTTTTCCAAAATAGAACAATATTGTTTCTTACTAATTTTAAACCAAAATTTCTTTTTGTCTTAATGTTACACTAATTTTTTTATTTATTAAAAATGACTTAATAAAATGACTTTTACCACTAAATTTTAATATAAATATCAAATACTTAATTTTTGTTAAACTTTTATACTTAATTACTTTTAATTTTATAAAAAATGGATTTTAATTATTAAAAAAAAATAGGTCAAGATTGAATTAGATACACATAAGTAAGTACTAAATTGAAACAAAAAGACATATATGAGGATTAAATCGAAATCAACACAATGACATCTGAGAGTGACATTGACACGTGGCACTAACAATGCCACGTGTCACACACAGGGACCTGACACATGGCATTTTTTTTTTCAAAAAATAAAAAAAAAACATTTTAAAAAATTTTAAAAAATCAAAAAAACCACAGATTGACACGTGGCACGTTGACTAATGACGTTAGTCAACTCCGTCTAAAAGGGACCTAATTGAAGCACTTTTTCAAAAGTTTGGATGCAATTGACACTTTTTTAAAAGTGAGTAACAGATTGACACACTTGTACCAAAGTGGGTACAATCCGAGTAATTAAACCAAAAACAAATAAAAATAAAAAATAAAAAAACCAGAAATTGACACGTGGCTTTGACTTTAACACTGTCTGGTCAAAATTAACGACAAGGACCAAATTCAATCATTTTTAAGAAAATGAGGACCAAATTGAGACAATGAAAACTTGAGGACCAAACTAATATTACTTGACAAATAGAGGGACAAAAATAGTAATTTAACCTAATATTTATAGAAAATTTATACAATTGAAAAGTTACTTTTAACATATTTTATATCTCAAGCTCATTTAGCGATATTAGAATAAATCCTAATTAAAACAACAAAAAATCTAATTAAGAAACCTAAAATAAAGGTTAAATGAAGGCATAAATATGAACTTATCAGCCGATCTATAGGACCAATCCTGAAGTGGCTAGAGAAATCCAAAAACAAGTGGTAAAGCTAAGGAAAAAAGAGTGGGTGCAACCTAGCACGAGTCCTTGTGCAGTGCATGTGATTCTTTTCTCTAAAAAGAATGGGAGTAGGAGGATGTGCATATATTGTAGGGTCATCAACAACATCACAATTAAGTATAGGCATCACATTCCAAGATTAGATTACTTGTTTGATGAGTTACATGGTACTATCATATTCTCCAAAATAGACTTGAAAAATGGGTATAATCAAATGAGGATTAAAGAGGGATATGAATGGAAAACCGCCTTCAAGATTAAGTTTGGATTGTATGAGTAGTTAGTCATGCCTTTTGGCTTGACCAATGCACCTAATACATTCATGAGGCACATGCATCATATGCTTATAGAGTTCATATTCAATTTTGTAGTGGTATACTTTGATTACATCCACATCTATAGTTTGTTTAGGGAAGAGCACATGCGTCATTTAAGGATTGTACTGGAGACCCTAAGGAAGGAGTCCTTGTATGCTAACAAAGAAAAATGCATTTTTTTGGGATGGATCGTGTGATCTTCCTAGGGTTTATGGTGAACTCCAAAGGAGTTCGTGTGGATTAAGAGAAAGTGGTGACAATAAGAGATTGACCAACCCCAAAATCCATGAGTGAAGTGAGAAGCTTTCATGGGTTGGCTAGTTTCTATAGGAGGTTTATCAAGGATTTTAGTACCATAGTCATACCCTTAAATGAGTTGGTGAAGAAGGGCGTGGACTTCAAATGGGACAATGATCAAGCAAAGGGCTTTGCAACTTTAAAACAAAAAATTATCAATGCATCATTTATAGTCCTTTTCAACTTCTCCAAGAAATTTGAGGTTGAGTGTGATGCCTCCAATATAGGTGATGAGGTCGTGCTTCTCCAAGAGGAACACCCCATAACCTACTTCAATGAGAGGTTGAACGAGTCACATCAACTATTCCATTTATGAAAAAGAGCTTTATACTATTTTGAGAACTTTGGAAACTTGGCAACACAATCTTCTTTCAAATGAGTTTCAATTTTCAAAGTCAAAAGTCATGTGTAAAGAGCACACCTTTTCAACTACTAAAGTTGTGAGCAATGAAAACAACTTTCATTTTTTTTAATTAGAATTTGTGTTCTTGATGCATGACTTTTGTTTATTAAACTAAAATCGTGAGTGAGGAGAATAAATTTCAATTTATTTGTGGAAATTATAAGTCATGTTCTGTTTGCACGACTCCCGTGTAAATGATTCAACACTAAAGTCGTGCTCTTTGGTCACAATTTTCATTTTAGAAATTTTCCACTAAAGTCATTTTATAAGAACATGAATTCTATTATGATTATATGGGATTGAGATGATGATTACATAGTCTCTAACCACTAGTATACCATTTTGTTTATCACTCCAAGAGATAATAGGGCATTGGAAAAATCTAGATCCCATTGATGAATGCGTACAAGTATGGATGCTGGAATGTGGTGTTTTAAATGAAGGTTACATTTAGCAACCGTCTTTGAGGTTGACACAATACTCATTGAACAAGATGTCAGATTTGGCAAGGTTGTCAACAACGTCAAGGAAGCATTGAAATATTGAGAGAGGGTGTATGTGTTTGCTTTGACTAAGAAGCACGCTTTGGAGTGTTCAAATTTTGCATAAGCATTTGAGTAGAAGAAAATGCGAAGGAATAACTTAGGGCTCAGTGTTATAGGGAATGAGTAGGTGAATTGGGTGCGAGAGAGATGAGCATATGTGTAAGGATCTTATTTGGAAGATACTACGGTTAGAGGTTTTTTCTATTTAAGTACTAGTCGTTAACTAAAGGAACAACTTCAATTTAAAAAAATTTAAGGAGAAGTAGTGCATCTAGAGCACAACTTTTAATTTTAAAATAATAATAATAAATGAAAGTTGCTTTCGTGGCTTACGACTTTTGTAGTAGAAGGCATGCTCTTTCCACACGACTTTTGACTTTGAAAATTTAAATTTAAAGTCATCTTTGAAGCTTATAACTTGTATACAATGAATGTTGAAGTTGTGTTAGTTGAACATAACTTACCCTAGACTTGCTAATTATTTTTAAACCTTCCCATTTTTGTAATTTGTGTACAAGACAACCCATTTAGGTAAGAAAAAACCCAATATCTTAGAATTTCTTTCAAGTATCTTGGAACGAGAAGATAATAGGTTGAATAAATAAAATCCATGATATAATATATAACATGAAACTGATATTTTGACAATATTTTGGAGTTACAACTTTTGACAACCTGAGGTGGCACATTACATGGCATTAATTTGTTTTTTTTTTAAACTGAATTTTTTATTCCATAGTGGAAGCTAAAGGGTAAGGGTTCAAACATTTTTTTTCACATATTGCAATTAGGAAGAAACTCGTCTCCCATGTCCCTTCTTTGAAACCTCTATAAGTTTTGCCCTCCTCCCACCTCTGTGTTATTTCCATCTTTAACATATTGCATTTAGGACAAACTCCTCTCTTGTGTGCCTTCAAACTATCTTGTGCCACCCACTTTGAAGTATTCTAGGTTTAGGGAAACTCTACCATTGTTTCTTCTCGTTCCATCTTGGCGTGCCTTTCAATTGAAGGTGGTATGTTGTTTACAATTCTGTCTCTTGTTCGTTGTGATCATGTTTTTATGGTGTGTTGGTTCCAATTGAAGGTGGTACGTTTTCGTTCTTTTATTGGGTTAAAGGTTTGGTGATTGATTTAGTTTTTATTGTGTGGATATGTGATATTTGGGTTTAGGGTTTTTGGGTTACCATATTTCTTCCATTTAGGATGTGTGATAGTTTTGGATAAATGATTTGGTCCATATGAGGTGAGTATGGATTTTCCCTTTGTGGTTGTAGGGTTCATTGCAATTTAGGTTTAATGAGGTTCATTATTTTGTCTATTTTTGATTTGGAAATATGGTTCATGCATTTTTTTATTCCAAATGATTTATGTGGTTTCAATTTTACAATCACAATTTGTTATTATTCCATGTTCAAAATCATGAGTAAGCATCATAGGACAACCACAAAGGTATTAGGTGGCAACTTGCATCACACATTTTGAACGAGTTCCTTGCTGGTGCACATATTTCATTACTTTGTGCTTGACTTATGTAATTAGGTTTCCTCCACACAAAAATATGAAAATTAAAATAAGGAAAAAATGTTCATATGAATGAGAACTTAAATTAAACAGATTAAGATGAAATATGGATGCAAAGATGATCTAAAGTACTCTAAAATGAAGATGAATGAGTGGAAACCATGAATGCTGCTAAAATTAGATGAAAGTATGCATAAAACCATATGGCAGTAGAAATCTAGAACATGACAACACCAATTTTATCTAGTGGAATTAGAATCTCTGCAATTTCATGTTTTGACTACAGTACGAACATACTATATGTTTTGGCATACCCCCTAGATATGGCCAAGCACACTCAATAGGAGTTGGAATCATTTGTGGAAGATGGGCCCAAGCTCCTATCATTTTAGGTCATCAATGAGTTCTTTTTAAATTAACTTTATTTTGGGCGTTCTATTATGGTTCTAGTAGTGTAAGATTTTCCTTTTGGGTCTTGGGCCAAGTAGTCTAGGTTTCTTTTGGCATTGCATTTTTGCCTAAGGTTGTAGCGTATGATTTTGAACTAGAGCAGATGGGTCTTGTCAACACCCAATTTTGTCTGGGTTATAATGTATATTTTTTATTATTATTATTTACTTTTGTTTTTTTTTATTTTTTTTCTTCTTATCTTATTTTACTTTTATTTTTTTTGTCATTTCATCTTATTTTACTTTTATTTTATTTATTTCATTTTTATTCTTATTTTATTTATTTTTATTTTATTTACATTTTTCTTCATATTTATTTTTACTCTTTATTATTTAAGAAAAAGAAAAAAAAACGGAAAACAGATTAAAAAATAATAAGAGAAAGAAGATGCAAAGATCCATTGTCTAAAATTTAACTAGGCTTAGGCCTTTTCCCATGGTGCTTGACTCCATGCATTAGCTTGATTTGCTATTAATTAGTATACAAAAATGAAAAATTGGTGTCTGTGGTGGATAGGAAATAGGGTGGCTAAGTTGCAGGAAACAATCGCCCTTTCCTCTGGCTTCTCCTCACACGACTCAAGAAATACAAGAAGGATAAGGGATTTTAAGTTGGATTTTCTTTGCATCTTCCTGGGGAGTTCATGATACACGACAGAGAGAACAAAATCAAAGGGAAAAAGAGGAGCGAGGAGGGGAGCAGAGTTCATGAAAAACTGGAATTAGATAAAAAAATTGGAGATAGCCAACTATACATCAAGGAGAAAAAAAATAGAGAAAGAAAAAAAAACAGAGAAAGGAAGTGAGTCGAGGGGAGGAAGGAATTGTCTAAGACGTGAAACCATCAACACAACTGATAGGGACTGCAAAAGGTAAGTACTCCATCTGAATGGTTGAATGTTTGTGGTGAATGTGATGCAGTTCCGTTGTGCTTGAAAACAAACACAATGTAGTTGTATATCGAGCTTTGCGTGTCATTTATTTGACTCATATTGAATCTGTTGTGTGCATTACTGCATTGAATCACAATATTGTTTTAATTGAAACCACTATCACCCTTGACAGAATCTTCACGCCTCCATCGTACCTCCAACCTTTAACAAAGTTATATCACCATCATCCTTTCCATTCCTTCATTCATTCACCTTCACCCAAACCAATCATCCTCATATTCCTACTCCTGCAGCCTGCACTTGGAACAGAACCCTTCATCATCATTCATGACCATATAACTAGCCAGAATCAACCACCAATCCTCACCCTTCTTTGCTCGTTCACTCTAATACAATTGGTGTAAGACTTGAAAATTTTAAATAATTAAATAAATAAATTATTTAATAAATGCAGGTAGTAGGAACCTTTATGGCATTTAATGTTGGGGTTTATGATGTGGAATAATATTAGCTTTAGTGGTTAAGATTACTTAGTTATGTGAGAGAATTTGGGTTCAAGTCCTATGTATGTTAGTTGTATATTATTTTAATAGTTTATTATTTTTAATGATATGTTTGATCATGATGAGTGATTATAAAATCCTAGATTTATAAGAATTATCACGAAACATGAATTGGTTGAATTGATTGTACAATTGTTCTGTAATTGAATGATTGTGTGTTCAAACCTTGTTAAACATGAATTAGGCTTTCTTTTTGCTAAAATTAATTTTGGCATGAATGGGAAAGGTCATAAACCCTAGCCGTCAAAAGGGGAAGTCAAGAGGGCTGGAAAACCATCACAAAATAGTAATTCAATGATCATTAAGCTCTTTGTTAATGATAATTTCGTTTTAATCATTAAAGCCATTAAAATTAAGGTTGTGAGGGGAGAATAACAGTGAGTTATGATCATTAAGCTCTTTGTTAATGATAATTTCGTTTTAATCATTAAAGCCATTAAAATTAAGGTTGTGAGGGGAGAATAACAGTGAGTTAAGGGTGAGGTAGAGACCTTTGGATACATTCAATCAAATTGCACTGAAAAGAGAGAGCTAAGAGGGAATTGGGAGATATTGAACGTGGAAAAGTAAAAGGGTCAGGAAATGGGAGTTGTGTTAATCATCAAGGATCATAACTTGCAATTGGAAGCAAGGAATCTAGGTTAGGGGAGTTGTCATTTCTTGTTTTAATGATATTATATGCATTTGCGTTATATATTGATGCATGAAAGTCTTCTCATGAACCAAATTCTTTTATCGTTTAACCTCTTGATGTTTGTTGTATGTGGTTTTAGAGAGAATATATATGTGCTTGTGGTTTCCGTTGTATTGAGTTCTCTATATGACTCCATCACTACTGTGATTATTATGATTATTATTTTTTTACTTGTCGTGATGTTTATAGTTTTTCTTCTAAATGTGGAACACTTATTATTATTATTATTATTATTTTTATTATAATTATTACTATTAGTATTATTATTATTTATATTATTATTATTACTATTGTTATTATTATTCTTATTATTTTATTTTACTATTATTATTATTATTACTATTACTATTACTAGAGTAACACAGGCGCTATCGCGCCTGTGTGTATGCAGTTTTTAAATATACATGATATTATATTAGTAGGTGATAATATTATAATGTTATTAAGTTAAAAAAAAATATAAAGTGAAATATATCAGAACAGATAAAAAAATAACCATTGATAAACAAAGAAGAAGAGAAGAAACAGAGACGTATGATTTTATAAAAAGTTTGTAAAAGTAACGATCAATTTTTAAAAATTTAATAAATTATTATATTTAAAGGTTAAAATCGGTATTTTGAAAAGTGGACACAAAAAGGGGAATCCCCTTTATATATTGTTATAGATTATTCTTATTATTATTTTTATTTTTATTTTTATATTATTTTTTTATTTTACTATTATTTTATTATTATTGTTATTATTATTATCATTTTTTATTTTATTTGTGATTTTATTATCATTATTGTTTTACTTTATTATTTTTTTTTATTCTTTTATCTTATTAGTGTTATTATTTTATTATTATTGTTTCATTTTATTTTATTTTATTATTATTTTCACTATTATTATTTTTATTATTATTATTATCATTATTGTTGTTGTTCTTATTTTTATTATTATCATTATTACTATTTTATTGTTCGTGAGATATTTTGGGGCAATGGTTATGTGTTCTTCCTAGGTTGTATATTGTTTGGTTGTCCAGGATTGTGTTGGGTATAACACTTTATTTTGATGGTTTTATATGAATTTATAAAGGGATAGATGTGTGCTTATACTTGAATGATGCATATGAGTTATGATGTAAAATTGAGTATATGAAGTATATGAATGCGTATTTTGGTTTCTGGATAATTGAGAATTGAATTGTTAGATGCTAGGAATTGAATTAGAGTACCTAAAACTAGTAGTGCACATTATTGATGTAGCGCCTAGTGGTGCAGAGTGAACCGCCAAGTGATAGCAAGAAATAGGGAAGCCCTGTGTTGTGGCGCCTGATGGTGTTGTGGAATTGCCAAGCAGTCTACACTACTATTTCGCCTGGTGGCGCGTAAGTTGCACCAGGCGATAATGCAAGTGGCAAGGTGCGTTTATGATGTGTTGCATGGCTTGTTATGTTGGGTCTGGTCTAGGATATGCTTGACTGTATCACGAACGGGTAGGTTCGTGATTGGTGTTGGAATGCGTGATTAATATGAATGAGGAGGTTCATATTAACGATATTCTCGTGTGAGGATACAAGTCGGGAGGGTCATATGTTCCGTGCTCACACTTGAGAGTTGTTGCGAACGGGGAGGTTCGTAGCTGGATGGACCACGCGTGTTGGACTACAGGCGGGGAGGTCCGTAGAGTTGAACTACGAGCGAGGAGGTTCGAAGAGTTGGACCACGAGCGGGCAGGTTCGTGGAAGCATTGGAATCCCTAAGACCAGCTTGAGTGTGTATCTTGTATAGGGTTATGTGTTTTTCTTAACTTCGTTTTAGTGTATTGTTATGTGGACTTCGGCCGAGATGTTACATTTGGTATCAGAGCAATGATTTTCAAATGGTTTTTGGGCCTTCGGGAGTGATGAGTGCGTATTTTTGCCCTCATTTAATGTTTAATTCTTGGTATTTAATTGAATTTTTGTGCTTAAAGATTGATTTAATTGGGATTTCCTATAATTGGGTTTATTGAACATGAGATACAAAAACATGTTAAAAATAGCTTTTTAGTTGCATAAATGTTCTTTGGAT
>Ga0214542_1007874_pt1 | contig 18167 bp, 6 predicted proteins | sample CNSS1metaG_FD_160096 | JGI IMG/M metagenome (GOLD analysis project Ga0214542, IMG submission 160096) | Root nodule microbial communities from cowpea collected in UCLA plant growth center, Los Angeles, California, USA - CNSS1 | ecosystem: Host-associated > Plants > Roots > Nodule | place: USA...
ATAAGGAAAACAATTTCAATAAGAAATATGATATATTATTGTCAAAAGAATTAAATTTCAGATGCAGAAATATATATATTTTTATATATAAATACTATTGAGTCTTTGTGAGAGAGGATAATTAAGGAGATACAATACTAATAAGACATGAATCTAATTTATATATAAGGGATTGACACTACTCTTAATCAAAAACATTAAGACGATGAATTTATGAGTTTTCATACTTATGTAGTGTTTGATTTTCTTATTTTTACTCAATGTGGGACTTAAATTCCCAACAAATTTTCATACTCAATGTGCGATTTTCATACTTGGATTTCCAACAAATTTTAAATCTAATTTAATTTTACAACAGTAGTATATCATAAGATTTATACTTCATGTCTAGTTTATGTTGAATCTTCAACATAAACTTTTTCTTTATGCATATACATCTCTAATGTGAGATTACAAATCAATAATAATCTAACAGTAAATGACATAAATAATAGATATAACAAAGTTTATTATGATAAACTTTTGACGACTTTAAATTATATTAAAAAGTGAACTTTAATCATGACTTAATTTTAAAAAATAGTAAAGAAATAAATAATGTTAATTTGTTGTAATCTTAAATAGGCGGCGAAAATGTATAGATACGTTGTCCTTGGCAAAAGTGTAGATTTAGGAATTAAGTGGATAGGTATGCATAGTGATAGTGGAGTTTGCGTTTTCCTTTGGATTGCAAAAGGACAAGCAAACACCATTGTCAACTCCGCGTGAAGAAAAGCATTAGCAATTGGGGTTTCTCTTGTTATATCACAATTTCCACTCATCCAAACTAACACTACATGCACATGCAAAACAAAAACCATAACAAAACAAACAACGAACATAACTCATGGTTAAACCAAAAACGTTAGAACATTATCCAAATTAACACCCTATTACATCATACATTCATTATTGTTTTCTCTTGTGAGTTACATTTGGCATGTTTATCAATATAATGTACAATGACATATAAATTAGACTGACATTTTAAAATACACAAATATTTTGTCACACATCAAAGATATTATTAAAAAAACAACAAAAAACATAGATGATCAAACAAAATTTATGCACAAAAAATACATGGCAAGCTTCCTTAAAAAGACTAACAAATTCTAAAGATAGGAACTTTATACATGACATAATATCATACTATTTATAATCAATTTTACTTTCTAATATTAAAGAAGTCAACTTATCAAAACAGTGATTTTCTTAAACATATGAGAATACTTAAACTACATACTTTTAAATATTTTAAAGCATTTTCTCCGTCCCTCTCCAATAAATTGAGAATAATTTGAGAAATAGATAAAAACTTTGCACAACCATACACAATCACTTTTCAACCAAATACATCTAAAGTTAGTCTCTTTAGAGTGCTTAATAGTGAAAATAACTCCCATAATTTCATCATATAAATAATTATGCATCCCACAAGAGCTTATAATTTATCAATATATTCATCCATACTATATATAAAAGAGTCAACACAAGCTGCAAAACCAAGACTTTTACAAGCTTCATTATTAGTGATATTTGGAAACTATGAAAGGAGTTTCATAGAAAAAGTAGTTTTATTCTAATTTAGTGGTTATATCAAAAGATTTTAGAATGAGAAAATGATGCATATCATTCTTCGTATACTTTATACAATAATTACCCGTCAACCTTACATATTCTCTAATAGAGAATAGTGTTAATAGCATGTTACAATGAAACACCTTAGTGAATTTAAACAAGTCTTTCATAATTAATATTTCTTTCGCTAATAATTTTATTTAAATCACTTAATTTTTTAAAAAAAAACTCAAATAAAATTCAGTAATATAAATAAGGGATATTTATCAGCAAACAAATAATTAAATACCCCTATCTATTATCCATGAAATCCATCAATAATACTTACTTAATATCCGTAACAAATTTTATACAATTTTTTTTTATGATCCTAATGCCCGATGAATCAATTCCCATCACTCCGTTTCAAAATGAAATTGTGAATATACCAAAAACACCGAGATTAGTTGCATTTATTCCATTTGTTTTCAAAAGGAAATGAAATCAGAATGACAGTATATTGGGTAACGTGTCCAATAAAATCCATAAATCTCGGCCGTGAATTTGAAGTGAGTGTGAGACCGAGACATGTTAAGATCCAAGCCCACCACTATTGAATTATTTATTCATTTGCGCCAATAAAGTGAGACAAAAACTCTCAACTGTAACAAAAAAAAAAATTCTCAAAATTCAACTGTAACAACCTATGATTTTATTTTTGTTTAGACAATAATAATAAGAAGAGTGTTTTTAGGTTCGATGCAGTTCTTGTAGCAAAGCGAGACAGAAGATATAATAAGAGAGAAAAAAAAATGATATTATTTTGTTGGTTGAGAAAGGGAATAAGAGTATATATTATGAAGGAAGTCTGGAAAGGTCGAAAGTTGTTAGAACAGCTCAGCAGTTTTTGAAGCAACGGAAAGAAAGACAGTGACATGAAGAGTACAGGTGTTGCAAAGAGAAGAGAGAAAGAAAGAGTGTGAAACATACTCCATTCTCAATTCTCAATTACATTCTAATATTATGTTGGGACCAACAAAAATGGGAACACAAACACGTGTCCAACCAACACTTCTCGCTACCACAACCCATAAGTGCACGCCACATGCACACCCAACAAAGAATCTCAATACTCTGCATCTCTCTGCATGTTACTTTTTAACCCAAGATTTTTAGACCATGCTCCTTTATTATATATTTTTTTTGTTTAGTTAATTGGTTAAAAGGACTGAGCAGATATAAATTCTTATTATCTAAAAAGAGTTAGTTATTAACAAATTTAATATATTTGTAAATATTTTTTTCTTTTAGGAAGTAATTAGTGATGAGTTTGGTCTTCGCTGTTTGTCTTCTGTGAACATATTGTGTAAGTCACCTTTGGTATTTAATTGCATAAATGGTGAGTGGGTGTTAAAAGCTGGGAACCAATGGAAAGTGGACACTGAAGTTTTACAAATTATAGGTCTGTTGCATAGTTTATCTCGAACCACGAAAGATATTAAAAAAAAAGTAAACACAAAGTCAAGGACGCACAAAAATGTTAAGCACATGACTGGTGAGATTATGAGAGTTTTTTTTTTCTTTTTTTTTTTTCAAAAAAAACATGGGTTTAATGTTCACTAGGTCAAAGTTACTATCTCCAAAAAGTCTTTTTAATAAATATATTGTAAACTTGAATTCAATCAATATAAGGTGACATACTTTTTTTTAATATGTATTATATGCTTATTTTTAAATATATAACCATATATATTAGGTGGTAAGTCTATGAAGCATCACGCATTTAATTTCTTATGTATCATAGTTATTTAACAAAGTTTTTGAGCTAATTATATTTGTAAATATTAACTTTATTCGATAAAATATTTATGATGTGTCACTTTTTAAAAGTGTTAAGAGATTAACTATAAACCTAATCCAATCATACAAAATCAAATTGTAAGGTTATTTAATAATAGTCTAATAGACTCTAACTCATAACTACGATATTATGTTACGAAGTAAATTTTAAGTCTAATTCAATATCACAAAATTGACTTAAAATCGGTTTATAAGATGAGTTATGCACACATATATAATATTGTAAATTTTTCTTATCTCTAGTCAGTGTGGAATCTCTAACAAAAAGTAAAATAAAATTTAAGAATACACTAAAATTTTAGTAAGTTAATTGATTTTTCTTTGAACAAAGTCCAAAGTTTAACTTATTCTTAAAGATAACCAACCAACATTATCAATAGTTTAATATTTGTTATCAACAAAAAAATAAAGTTTGAGAAGATGTGAACCTCATATATGAAGAGATATTATAAACATTTTAGGATTACCTCTCTTAAAGATTGTGATAAACTCATGAAAAAGGACAATCAAATTCTTTGTCATTTTGCTTATAAGTATATCCATAATAGCTTCAAATGAGTACGCAAAATTCATACAATTTTTAGTTGTTATTTGTTATGGTTCCAGCTAAACATTATTCTCCACAAATACCACCACCTTTTACACCAACATATGAATGAACATTTATAGAATTATTGAGAACAATTGAAGTAGAGAAAACTATGAAATATCATTCGAAAATGAAGAAAAAATATTTTCTTCGTAGGCATTTAGTTTGATGGAAGGATGAAACAAAATAAGTTGCATAATTTTTTGATAGCCCAACTTTGTCCTCTTATAATAAAACTAAAAGTATTAAGGGCACACGTGGCACTTGTCGTATGCACCCTTGAAGAACTCGGATTGTGGGGATGGAGCTGAAGTAAAATTTTAAAAAATTGGTTCTTTAATTGCTAATAAATTTTGTGTGAAAAGTATCATGAAATTTTGATGAGGATAATAAGGTGGTGGAGACTTCACGGATGCTCTGAAAGTAAAAGTTAGGTGCGTGGACCACTGTGATTCCTGTAAGTCAACAAGTGAATGAACTTGTGAAATAAATATATTACGAAAATTGGTGGTTTGTGAGTTGGAAAACAAAAGGTTAAATTGTTATATTATTATGAATAATATAAATAACATATGGTCTCATCCCATTTCTAGCAATGATAATTTGAAGGATTTGATATTCACTTTTTTTTATATTAGGTTTTGTAAATTTAGATTTTTGTTAAAAAATATTAAAATTTTTGAAGTATTTTAATATAGATTTCTATTAAAATTTGTTAAAAATTTTGTTCAATTGAATATTCTCAATCTCCTCTCATTCCTTTTTAAAGAGAAAACGAGTTGACAAATCCAAAAGATTAAAAAAATATAAGTTAATCAGTAAATTAAAGATGAGATAACAAATATTTTAAATACTCAATAAATCAAATATTTTTAATAAAATAATTAATTAAAAATACTTAATGAGTTAATCTACAAACTCTTAAAAGAAAACCTTATAAACACATTTAAATGGTGGGTTAAAATCTGAAGTCCTTGCAGACTAGGCTCTAATCGAAACAGGTCACCCATTTTTATTTGAGTTAAATATGTTTTTGGTCCTTCAAGTTTCAGTGAATTTTGGAATTAGTCTCTCATCAAAATTTTATACCAATTTAGTCATTCATCTTTCAAAATGCGTGAATTTAGTTCTTTTAACCAAATTTTGTTAAGTTTATCTGACGTTTCAAGCACATTTCATGATAGTATTTAATTTAATATTGAAACAAAAATGTGTCAATCAGTGTAAATAATTTAAATACTATCATGAAATGCGCTTGAAACGTCAGATAAACTTAACAAAATTTGGTTAAAAGAACTAAATTCATGTATTTTGAAAGATGAAGGACTAAATTGGTTAAAAGTGTTGATTAGGGACTAATTCCAAATTTCGCTGAAACTTGAGGGACAAAAAATATATTTAATCTTTTTTACTTTGATTGAAGGGTAAAGGTGGGATTTTGAAATTTATGGGGTGCAGGAAGAAAAAATGTCGGTGCCAGAAGAAATGCCCACAGAATTAATAGCCAAAAGCCCATCAACAACTCATGCCACACTTCATCAGCATGAAAAAATAAATTGATCCCCCTTATCCCACAATTTTCTTGTATCCATTAATTTTGAATTGAACTTTCTAAAATATATTTTCTACATTTTAAAAATTCTAATCCAGACTAAATGAAAGGTAATATATACATAGGTTCAAGACTAAAAGGAAATGAAGACTGGGCCGAATAAGGAAATTACAATTCCCCTCGTCCAGTCCCACAGACTTCATTCCTAATTTCACTTCTAAACAGACAATAGAAGGTTTACTTTTTACCTTTCTTCCATCATCTCCAATTATTTCACTCTAAGCAAACAGGGTGTAAAACGGTATAAAATGAACTTCAATTCTACAAAAGGAAAAAATATATGCACTGAACGGTACAATATCATCAAGGTATATATACATCATCTACATTCCCATATTTTTATATCACTACGAATATTGTCAATAAAATGGCAATCATTTGCAGTGAGTCGCTAAATATCAAACACCCTTCTGAACTCCACAAAAAATGTGCACCATTTTTTCCATACCTTTAAAATATCATGCTATCAATAAGAGAACACGAAAAAAAAAAATTAAAAAGGATGCGAACGCTAATATAAAATGGTCCAACCAGCATAATACAGTTTTAACTTCACAAATTACGACTTTTCTTCCTGAAATGTCTGAGAATGAAAGTGTCTGCATATAAGGGATAGTTCTTTCTGATCAAGCCCTTTATACATTTCCAATATGAAAAATCAACCACCTGACCATCTTGTCGAACAATGAACAAACACCTTGAGCGTTCAAAATCAGGATGATATCCAATCTGACATTTTTAAAGCGAACAATAAACTTTCAGCAACACGTAAAAATCACAAACCAAGTGTAATTAGTTAACCCCAAGAAAAACAGATTTGTTGTAATTCAATTCGAGAGACAATGAAGGCATTGAATACATATTTTATTGATTTTTACGAGTTTTTTAGAGATAAGAAGCCAGTCAATGCACCATGCACCTGTAGCCAGGCAAGGGACAAATGGAATCCTTTCATTTGCATACTTTTCAACACCAAGGTAACACCAAGGTCGAAGGCCAGATTTGGCTAGCCGGGAGGGCTTATAATGTAACCAGTTCAAATCCAACCAATTATAAGAATCGGATTTTAAAACTGGTTTGGTTTTGGTCGAACCAGTTCTAAACTAATTTTCATCTGGTTTTGATCCCACTTCAGCTTTTAACCAAACTTAGTTTTAAAACTTGTCTAGCACCAGCTTTGGCTAAAATATTAGCAACAACCAGTTTTAAAAGCCTACTGTAAGTCAAAATCATTTTAAAACCAGTTAACTGAATTATTTGCTAAAAAGTAGAAATCTTGGTTTAAAGCCCTATTTACATTATTTGGATTTTTTTAAATATGGCTTATTTCGGTATAATTGATGTTTTTACACACCTCACATGGCTAGCAGCAAAAGGCTTTTACAGGGCTAAACATTTCTACGTACATGTATTATGTGAATTCATAACTACCGTGGAATGAGACAAAAATTGAGCAAAGCAGACGAATTGGAGCACTAAATTTACTGGCCTACTAGAAAGAGAAAAATCAATACAAGTTTAGTATGAAATCCTGAAAAAACTTATCTGTAGCAGAGCCTGAGACAGAAAAGATACTTAAGTTCAGTTATTAACAAATCAGGTGGTGTAAAAACTATCCAACTAGGCAAATAGATTAACAATATTAAGGATGGAGTTCTCTGTAACGAGTCCCACATCGGGGAGGTCACCTCAAAGGGGAGGCCTTATAAGGACTTGGGCTCTCCCACTCCAATAGCTAGCTTTTGGGGTGTGGTTCTCCCAAGGACTTATGCTCGTTACAAATGGTGCTCTCGTTGAGAGCCGGCCAACCGGTGGTTGTAGACCCGCCGGGGCTAGACCCACCAAGGAGTGGTGGTGATGCCCGTCGTGGTGGTGAGGCCCGTCGTGGTGGTGAGAGCCGCCGGGACGTCGGCTTTCGAAGGGGGTGGTAATGTAACGAGTCCCACATCGAGGAGGTCACCTCAAAGGGGAGGTCTTATAAGGACTTGGGCTCTCCCACTCCAATAGCTAGCTTTTGGGGTGTGGTTCTCCCAAGGACTTATGCTCGTTACATTCTCTAATTGCAAGGGACCATTTTCCCGAGTGAAATGTAGAGTGGATCACCAATGATGAACAAATCAGTGGCATAAATTTTCATAAAACAAAATCAATCAGATAGCACTCCATGAATTAACAAAAGCCAATTACTTCAATTTCCCATCAATAAAGCAATTTGCACTATTGCACCCTGCAATTCGTTAGAGACAGATCCTATTATTAGTGGGACCCCACTACTGGAATTTGAGCTCAGGACCAAACTCAATTCCAAATCCACCTAATAAGTTGAAAATTATCCAAAACTTATAATCGCTACTAAGGCAAGGCTGCATTACTAGAAGACACAGTACAGGACTAACCACACCGTCTCACATCCAACACAATGATGGTGATGGAGGCTGCAAAAGCAATGAAAGCACCCCACAGTCTCACATCAACCGGGTAACCACAGTTAAGATGGTTTTATCACCCACCATAAACCAGAGCCATTTCAAATTTTTTTAATGGACGAACACCTGATGTCACGGCCATATATATACTCTAAGAGACTGCTAAACCTATAAAATTCATAATTGTTGGACCCAACTGGAAAAAAAAAATAAAAAATAATATAGGGAAGGCCTTTTGTCAACAAAATTAGTGCATATATTGTGTGTGTGCGAGTTGTGAGTAAGAAGGAGAAAATTGTATGTGATAGAGAGATACCGTGATATAATCAACTCCACATCCGATCTTTTGCTCAAATTCTGGATGAAAGGGAAGCAGCTTCTCAATAATGGTTTTCTCATGCTCTTCACTTAGTCTATCTCCACTTTCATATCTATGACAAGAATTTGCAACAAGGTATTATCAGAATTCCGAGAGATATGAGACCAGGACATGTATATCTGAGGCAACAATTTGTAACAAGCTATCACCAGGATTTCCAAGATAAATGAAAACAAAACATGTATGTAGATCCATCAGTATTTTAAATCCCAAATAGCAGCGCATAGCAACTGGCCCCAGAAACTCTATAGAGGATAACAAATAGTGGGATAAGCACAAGTCCGAAATTTTATATAGTATACATAAATTATAAAATATTATAGAAATTACTCAAAATTCATAAATTCATAAAAAAACAATAAAAAGCCATATGTGTCTAAACATGCAAGTAAATACCAACAAAAAGCCAAATACAAGTTTCCTAGATAGGTTTCATTAATCATCATCTTCTATATCCAAGTCGTCTTTATCAATTTCACAGCTATTACAGCTATAGATTTCGTTTCTGGAAATTGAAATCCCCAAAAAGACCAAATTTGGTTTGGAACTTTTGGATTAAAAGGATTACCAATTCCCTGGCCCTTTTCATATAGCCAAGGTTCTGTGTTTGAAACCCAGACAACATTGAAAATGGCAGAGCACTAAAATGTCAATCTTAATATTTAGGCCTGACACACAAGACAATGTCAGTTACCAACAAAGAGGGCATTTCCAGCACCCATATAAAAGAACTCCCTCCTTGCTTTTCTTGTTTCCAGTTATATTGTTATGGACATAACCCTAGAGCCATGCAGTGATGGGATTCATCGGTTCAAACAGCCAGTATCATCAGTTGCGGATAGCAGAAAACGGTGGAAAGTCAATAAACTGTTATATCCAGTGGTGGATACCATTGTGAGCAAATAGTGAAAGTCATATAATAGGTTAAATATACTATACATATCAATTATATATACATAAAAAATTAAGCTGTAGGCAAATAAATATAAAATGAAAAAGAATTGGCATAATATTTGATAGAGATATCATAGATATCTTCTTCCATTTTACATTTATTTTTTATTCTGTTAGTTTGTTACAACAGCTTTTTCCAGCTGTATTATGTTACTCTTGATATATAAACCACTTGTTTTATTCTCTGTACGCACTGCCGATTGTAATCGTCTTACAGCAATGAGAAATTTCTTTTTGTGCATTTTATTCAGCACTATCATGGTATCAATATTAACTCAAAGGAGTTCAATAGGCCAGAGATAACAAGAGGATGCATGCCACAACCATGGCACTCGTAGCAGCCACAATAGCAGAAGGAATACAGTTGCGAATCCAGGGAAACTCCCAAAGCAATAGCACCGCAATAGTAGCTATTTAAGAAATCTGAACACCCAGATTTAAATACAAGAGGTGACAAGGAATTAAGAACTCGGTGATGATGATTGAACTGTTTATTGTGATATGGAAAGGTTAAAACACTCAAACGGTAGACTTAGACTGTTAGTATATGATCTGCATTGGATTCGAGTTAGACTAACTGATATATTAGTAGTTTCAACTGCAATTGCATAATACATATAGGTGCAAAGTAAAGTAAAGTAAAGCAAGGGAAATGATTTGATGATAGAAACATACTGTCCAGAATGAAGAATCATCCTGACGAAGCCAACGAGAGGAACGGTGTCCTCCAAAATCTGGTCCTCCCAGTCAATCCATTTGTCGTCGTCGTCTTCCTCAAAGGCGTGGTTGCCGTGTTCCTCCAAAATCCCCCTTCCCTGCGACGTGAGGGGCTTGCTGCGCAAACTATCGCCGCCGGAGGAAGCAGCTTTGAGGGGAGAGAGAGGAGGTAGATGAGACAAAAAGTGGAAGCGGAAAGGTAAGATGAGAGTAGAGGGAGAGGAAGAGAAGGGGTTTGTGAGGGAAAGAAGATGCGGTGCCGTTTTGGGTAGTAAAGAAGACAAAGCCATGGTTGAAGTTGAATTCATCACTCACCTCACCCAATTATCCAACTAACATCGTATTCTACTATTCAGCACTCACTCTCTCAGCTCTGCGGGAAACTCAAGTTTAGGATAAAGAAGCAGCTTCAGCTCCTTCTCCTCTACCCATTTTCTTCCCCCAGCGGGTTATCACAATCTCGTTTATCATTTAAATCTAATTTCACTATTCTTTATCTTTTCAACAAATATTAAAATCAAGATTAAGAAATACTATTGCTTTACTGAATGCATGAAAAATATTGTACTCTAAATTTACATATGAATACAAATAAAAAATAAATAAAAGACAGTTTATTAAATTGGTATTTAAAATTTAGAAAACATAAATAGATAGTTTAAGTATATTGTAATTAGTTGTTTTCTAGAATGCACATTTAAATTTAATCATCGTAATTTTCAATTAATCTCTAGATAAATTATATTATTATGGAAAAGGCATATCTAAGGAGAACCTCAAAAAAAAAAAAAAAATATATATATATATATATATATATATATATATATATATATATTTAAGATTTAAGAGGAAATCGCAAATCATTGAACTTTAAAATTTTAAAATATTTATTTGTTATGAGTTTTTTAGTATAAAGATCAATGTGTTATATTTGTTCATTTTTGGTACATAATAATATTAGAGTATCTTTGTTGAATGATAAATTATTAGAGTATCTTTTGGTACATAATAATATTCATTTTTTTTTGTAATAAAAATATTTTTATTTTTATCTACAAAAGTAATATTTAGAATATTTTACTTTGTTGTTGAAAACAATCTTTAACACTTTGAGGCTAAAAAAACCGGGACAAAATAATTACAAAATTAGACATAAAAAAGTAATATATAAATATATATATATATATATATATATATATTATAATAAAAAAATATTTATGCTCGGTTTTTAAAAACAATGTTAACTTTCTACCACCAATTAATGGCAGGATGATAATGGACGAGGCGAGTGTTAGTTTATATTTTTTAATTTTGTCTATAATATAAAATGATATACATTCTTATTTCTATTTGTAACATGTATAAATTTTTTGTTTTATTTTTATTTTCACTAAATAATGGATATATTTTATATCTGTTCATTTATTTTTCAAAATATTAATTAAAAATATTTTATAAAAAATAAATCTCACAAAAGAAACAACATATTATCAATGATTTAAACTCAACCTAATACAATCAATTAAATTATGTTATGTTTAATTTTTAATTGAGTTAAACTTAGCCCAACTCAATCCAAACTAATCTAATATTATATGAGTAACACTATGTCCATGTCATTCATTGTTTGCTCCCACCACAATTTAATTATAGCATTAAATAACCAAACATAAACATTATAGTGAAAAAAAATTTCTCTCCTTTTCTCATTCTTCTCCACCATTTTCTTATATTATTTACCTTTATCTTTCATCCGTGTTATTTGCTTGTGTGTTGTGTTGTTTGTCTCTATTGTTTCTTTACATAATTTGTTTTGGTTATTCACCTCTTATAATTGTTATTATTATTCAACATAATTATGTCTCTGACCTTTGTGGTATGTAAATTGTTTTTTTTCTCTTTTAAATGAAAATATCATATTTCTTTTTTGTCGTCTTCTATTACTTTGTCATCGTCTTGCTTATAACAGTGGAAGAGCGAACTCTTCCTCACTAGCATAAAGTATATTGGAAATATGTGATTCTATTGTTCTTGTACTTGATTTGGTGGATGTAGTGATTGGATATCGATAATACCAACTTGTAATTGTTATTTCTTGTTAATTATAGCTTTTACATAAGAACAACATTGATCATTACTAAAATGTTTAAGTAATTGTATTCGTGTTCCCACAGGTACAAAGATTAGGTGTACTAGTTTTATTGTGAGCACGAGAAGTATGGATGTCTTTAGCATTGAGTCACTAGTAATATCTTTTTAAGGTTCTGCTTAATTTGTATTTTTAAAGTTTAATCACCATCGATCTCAAAGGTTTCTACATTATTTAACCTTGACGATGTTGAGGAGATATTAGATAATATCAAATACAAATAACATAGAATAATAATAAAATATAGAGGTAATTTTTTTCATCTAAGTTTAGTGAATAAAAATAATATATTTACTTTATTTATTTATTTTTATACATGTTTATTCAGTTATAAAATGATGATATTTAAAATAAGAAAATAAGAACTAAAATACGGAATTTAAAAAACAATTAGATATAAATTAAATATCATAAATATAATAGCAAAACATAAATTAATATAAATGATCCATGTCTAAAAAAAATTAAAATAAATAAACGATATCAGTACATAAATAAAGATACAATAAAATTAATTAAATAAATAATATCAATACTTAATTAAATAAAATAAATAAACAAAATAAATAAATAATAAGTCAAGGTAAATTAAACAAAATAAATAATTAAATTAAATAAATAAATATAATAAATATATATCTGAATATAAATTAACTTAAATAAGAAAAATAAAACGTGTAACTAGATATAAATTAAATTAAATAAATAAATAAGACAAATAAAACTAATGACAAGTTATATAAAACTAGTATTAAAATATACAAAATCATTAAATTAACCAAACATTGTTATATAGATATTAAGAGGGATGTTGGCAAGAAACAAATGACATCAAAGTTGGAAAATGATGTAAGGGTGATCCTAAAATAATGAATTAATTTGAACACAAAATTTTTTAGCTATATTCTTTTATAATATAATTGGTGAACTTTTTTTTAAATTTGTTAAAAAAAAAATAAGAATTTAGAAAATTTAAGACGAACTTTAGCTCTATTTAAAATATTATTATCTAAATTGGATCATAAAATCTTGACATATTTTTCCTTGCATCTTTAGATAGTCACATAATATTACTAAATAGATATAAAAATAAACAATTGATCTGAAACGAATATAAAAAGTGGTTCTAAATATTATTATTCTTAACAATTATTTATTGTGACAATAATTAAAGGTTAATGAAAAAAATGAGATTAAATTACTTGTTATTTGAAATACTTAATTATAGAAATTGAATATATTAAAACTTATGATCACTCATTAAATGAGTATAATTTATTTTATCTTTAAACTTTATATATTTTATTCGTAAATTTTGATCTACATATAATTCATTATATTTTTATTTTGTAAGTGTTCACGTTTAAGAAAAACTTATATGAAATGTATTGTAACTTTTATTTAAACATTTAATTGTATTTACTTTACGTGAATGTTTATCTATTAATTATAACTTATTAATTTAGATAAATTAATTAAAGACAAATTGTATTATTTTTTTATTATCTTAAATTAATTTTGATAAACTTTTTACCTCTCCGTATCAATTATGTTAAATTAAGTTTTAAAATGTATTATATTTTTATTATCTTAAATTAATTTTGATAAACTTTGTACCTCTCTCGGTATCAATTATGTTAAATTAAGTTTTAAAACTTTGTATTATTTTTCAATTAGATTAATATTAGTATTTGAAAATTAAAATTTTAACAGATTTTTTTTTAAATTTTAATTCAATCTATTAAATTGAATTTAATATAAAAGTATAAAAATACAATCTGAGTAAACGAACCGTTAACACTAACGAGTAAGGTGATTTAAGACGAATCTGACAACAAAATAGAGACCAAAGGGGACGACGGGTTTCCTATTTCAGCGGCGCTGCCCATGTGTGTGCTTAACTGGAAACGACGTCGTTCGGCGGTTCACCGAGTATATGAAAAATGAAAAAGAAAACTAAAATGACCTAATCAACCACGTGGCACGGTTTCATATTTGAATATTTTCTTGATAGAACAAGAATCACCAAATTTCCCCTCAAATTTGTAGTTGTTCCACCCAATAAATTCACAAACACATCCCATTCTATTTTTCCGTTTGAGTTTCTTCTCAGGATATCGCCTATCCTTCCATTGGAATATTCTGCTGTTCAACTATTTATGGTATCCTAGGGTTTCGCATTCTGGATCCGCGGTTCTCATTCCATCGATTTTTCAGCTAAGCCGTGGTCCTGGTTGCATCCTTATTGCAACCGTGGAAGGTGCAAAGTTCTGATTTTTCTCATAATTCCAAGTTTAATTAGATTAGGTATCCCAATTTTTTTCGGAGTTACTATGCCGCCGTTTTTGTCGACCTCGAAGGCCCTTTGCTCCTTAGCATCACGCAGAAGCGGTGCGAGTCAATTGATCAGGTCGAGCAAGGGCAGATCAATCACAGCCATTACCGGCCATCACATTCAGCCTTGCGTCTCTCGCATCGGCTTTTCCTCCATCACAGGAGGATCTAGTAATAGTAACAATAATAACAATTATAATGCTGTTCACACTAGACAGTTTCTTGGATGTGGAGATGGCGAAGAAGGGATTCTATCCAAAACATACGAGGAGAGACGCGTTTTGGGGTAATAGAGCATGTTATTGTTGCATGGTTGTAGATTTTTGGGATTTTGCTTTTCTACAGTCAATGATTTAGAATATGTTGCATTTTGTAAACATTTTTAAGTGTAACTCAACTGGTCTTCTTGTACGATTCTTTTCAATCCTTAAAAGAAAGTTAGCTTCTTTCTTTTTTATGTCAGACTAGTTTCATTATGTTAGGATACATTCTAATAGTGGCTGAAAGCTTGCTTTTAAATTTGTTCTTTGAGTACTGAAATTATATGATAAATATTCTGTTTTTGGATTATAAAAAAAAGCTTTATGAATTTGAGAGTGTAAAATCTTATCCTAGATAAATTACCAGGTAGTCCGGGACCATCGTGACCCCGACTATTATCCCCATGACATGTAATCAAGTGTTAATTTCTTTGCGTAAATGGAAAAACTTGAATGCATGTTAAGGAGAGATTGGTCGGGACCACTTGTGATTTGGATTAACCTAAAAATGGTGATTTGGATTAACCTAAAAATCTGTCACTATCTTTGCCTTGCATATAATTATTGTTGAATTCCGGATATTTATACTTGTCTGTCATCGTCATTCTTTTTATTCTTTTCATGTGTTAACTGGTGTATTTATTTATCATTAGGTACTCTCCAGAACAATTATTTGATGTTGTTGCAGCTGTTGAGTTTTATCACGGTTTTGTTCCATGGTGTCAAAGGTCAGACATACTTAGACACCATCCAGACGGATCATTTGATGCCGAGTTGGAGATTGGATTTAAATTCCTTGTCGAAAGCTATGTTTCTCATGTGCAAGTAGACAGACCAAAGCGAATAAAGGTATTCAATCTTCTCCTGTGTATTTTAGTTATCTTTTTCTTGCATTCCAGAGTATCATGGTTGTGATAGATTTTGGTTGGTTGTTGTTGGCTGTTAGTGCATTGCTCAAAATTCCATAGTTAATGGGATCAGGCTTATCTAAGCCAATGCCTGTTAATGTGTTGGCATAATTTTTATCTGGAAAATTTGCAGCTTGGTGCTAAAAGCATTTTAATACTGATTGAAAATTGTAAATTTTGATGGCTTTTATTCGCAATGGGTGCAAACTCCACATGTGTTCTTTTATTTTAATCGCGGATGCAGAAAGACTCTATTATAAAAAAAAGTTGCATCCTTATAGTTCAATCTGACCAATTTTCCTTCTTATCATTCAAACTGATGTAATTGAGTCCCTTCACCAATGTCATTGATGTGGAGATGTTGCACAGGTCCTCATAAACAATACAATTTCCCTGTGACCATCACTGTGAAGGATAGACTAGTGGCATCAATTTGAAATTTGGACGGGAAAATGGAACATTTTAAAACTAGATAAAGTCAAATTTTAACTATGTCTGTATATAGCTTTTTACCTTTTTCTATGGTTGGTCAAGGTGTCAAGTGGCAGGCTCATGCTCATTTTGAAAAGGATGTTGCAGAGGTTCAACTAGTGCCTTAATAAGTGGAATTTTGAGCTTAATCTCGAAGGGGTGTGATAGATACTGATTTACTGTAGACATGGTAGGAAAAATAAAAAGAGCCACTTTCTGATTAGAATGGAAATAGCAGAAAACATAAATACAGAGGTAAATTACCTACCCCATGCCTTCTCTTCCCTGTGCCATAATCCACACCAAAACACCCTGAAAGATGACATCATCCTGCACATATACCTCCATTCCCTTGATATTCTGTTCTCTTTCATAATTGCTGCATAATTTCCCGTTGGTGCATGTCCCTTCTGCTAGTAATGCGCAACGGGGTTCCTTACTCCACCTCCAAAGCTGCCTTTATTCTTCCTCTACCTTGTACAGTATACTTTAATTGAAGGTCTATGTTTTTTAGGCCAATCCGGGTGTCCAAGCAAACTTTTTATGTGTATGTGCAGCATGTTTAATCCCCTGTCTGTAGCTTGATTGCAATCAATTGAGTTGTCAAGGGGCAGTTAAGAGTTAATCAAAAGTAACTGCATTTTGGTAATGGATAGTTAACTAGTAGTCTGACCAGTAGCTTATCAACATAATTACGGTTATTATATATTCTAGGATAAATGATAGTATTTAGTATTCTAACGTCGTATGATGTTTTTGAGATCAATGTCAGAGTTATTGATGCCTCATCGACATGTTTATTTCATAATTAATAGGCAATAGTTAAGGTATTTGTTTCATGTTTTCCTGATTATTAGCTTTATGTCTATAGTAATTTGATTAATTATTTGGCTCTTAGTTTTAGGTAGTTATTTAAGGAAATATATTGTTTATGTATTCAATACCCATTATCATTAGATATCTCACTGAACGAAGAGTGTTTTTTTTTTCTTCTGGGTTTTACATGTAATTTATATATTGCTCTGGCTTCATTTCTTTTAGCATGATCACAAGCTTGACTTGTTCGTTAAATGAACTTCCCACGTCTCAGAGTGTGTTTTTTCGGAGATGAGGCAAGCCAAGCCTGGACATTTTTCCTTGGTAGTTTCTGATAGTATCTTTCTCTGCAACTGTGGCTAGGCTTCGAGTATATTTTTGTCATATTATTATGCAATTGTGATGCTTGAGCATGATATGGTCATTCCATCTGTGGTATGATACTTCTGGAGTATTAAATCCTTCAGAGTGAACTACTATAACCTAGCTACGATGATGTATATGTGCTGAAATGAGCATTGGCATATGAGATGCAGATTTTGGACTGCTGAGTTTAACGCTGCTATTGCTAAATATTTTGATTGTTCTCATATCAAATTTTTATAATTAATTGAGTGCCGATTGGTTCTGATCATTTTTAGTAGAAGATTCAATGATTGGGTTTTAGATTCTTTACGCACAAACCAGTTAGATTAGTTAAATATGTTCTGCTCTTGAATACGGATCTGTGTTTCTCTTCATTTCTTTCTATCTTTCTAAATTTTGTAGCAGAGTTCTGCTCCTTGATACTTTGCTGTACTTATACTCTATATTTTTTGTTTTGTTTTCAGACAACCGTGTCAGAAAGTACCTTGTTTGACCATTTGATAAACATATGGGAATTTAACCCTGGCCCTGTTCCTGGAAGTTGCAATCTTCATTTCTTGGTGGATTTTAAATTTCAGTCTCCACTTTACAGACAGGTATAACTGTGCTATAATGTATATGTTCTCCACAGCGTTTTTTTTTTTTTTTTTTTTTTTTTTTTTTTTTTATTTTTTTTTTTAAAATATTTTTTTTTTTTTTTTTTTTTTTTTTTTTTTTATCTTAAACC
>Ga0214542_1007875_pt1 | contig 18166 bp, 12 predicted proteins | sample CNSS1metaG_FD_160096 | JGI IMG/M metagenome (GOLD analysis project Ga0214542, IMG submission 160096) | Root nodule microbial communities from cowpea collected in UCLA plant growth center, Los Angeles, California, USA - CNSS1 | ecosystem: Host-associated > Plants > Roots > Nodule | place: USA...
ATATATATATATATATATATATATATATATATATATATATATATATATATAGATATATTAGATATTCGCTTAAGTCTACACTCATTTAAGTCCGTATCTTGCATAAATTTACATTTAGAAATAAAAAATTCTCAGATAAATAATTTTATAACTTTATTTTTAAAAAATCAGATAAAGTCATTTGACGATTATTTTTTATTCATTCACGTGTGATTGTTGATTAACCATTTTGTAAAATGCGATGAAGGGTAAAGAGCGTACTCTTAGCTTGATTTATTTAACTGATGACAAATAAGAGAAATCTTTCAACTCACTCACATTGATATCAAGGTTGATAACATTTTCTAATGAGTTGAAGATAACATTGTGTTGGTTAACTTCAACTTCGTCCAAACCAATTACTTATATTTTATATTTGGTTACATTTTTGTTATATATAAAGAGGGTATATGAATAAAATAAAATAAAATAAAATAACAAGTTCTTTCTGTAACATATATCTTATATCTATCATATATATCATATCTCATATATTTTCACAATTCCTAAAAATTTCCAACACCTATAATATTTCATATTATAATTATATGATTTGTAATATTTCATATTGTAATATGACTCCTAAAATTTTATAAATCTACATCAAACTTTCAATATCTAAATGCAGACTTAAACAAATATTTAATATATATATATATATATATATATATATATATATATATATATATTCCTAAAACATAGAAATGAGTTAGAAAATATCTGAACTAAATTGTAATTCAGTTTAACTTTAATTTTAATTATTGAGGTTATTAATGAGTTATAAAAAGAGTGATTAAGAAAACAGAATTGTTGCATGTATACAAAACCACTCCGAATTATACAATAAAAATGTTTGAAGGAAGGAAACTTTTAACTATGGATGACGTATGAGTAAACTTTTGTACTTGCTATAAAGTCTAACAAATTAGAAGTGAAATTGTGTTTTGTACGTTAAAATGCATCTTGAGTCTTGAATATTTAACAAATGAACCTTCTTATATAGGCATGGTTTAAAGCTTGTTTACTGTGTATATCTTTATGTTTCATAATTTGATGACTATAAGATAGTTGAATGATTTCTTCAACACACTCAAATAAATATTAGTTTATTAAAAGTTAATGTTATTTGTCATTATAAAACATAAGGGTCCTTTTATCAAGATTATAATAAAATGTATAAGTTAGAATGTCATAAATAAAATTAGATTAGACAATTATGGTTAAACTATCAAAATATATTATACATAAATGGTTTCACTCAAACTTTTTAGTTTTATTCTTACAAATATAATTAATTTTATTAGTTAGTGTACTAAAAAATTGTAAATATTATAAAAATTAATAAAATATAACAATCTTGTGTATACACTTTTTTATAATATTTTCTTATTTTAATGATTAATTTTGTTAGTAGATATTTTATTCTGTCATGTGTTTCCACCGATAAAAAAGAAAAAAAATCCAGAGACATGACTTCAAACCCCTAATCACCCTCCTTGTTGTGTGATTTTCTTATTGATAGATCACTGCAGATTTCATGCTGCTTTTCACGATGTTCAATGGGATCCAATTTGGGTCCAACATGATCATTTAATTATAATCACAAATTTAATATTTTAAAATTTATATCTTATTGTTTAATTTGTTGTTAGGAATTATTTTGAATTATAGGTTATCTGAGTTCAATTTATAATGGATTAATTATTTTTAAATTTAAATTTATTTTTACTTTAAATAAATTTATCAAAATTTTAGTAAAAACATCACGAATGTAATTTTAGTAATTGTTTTTTATAATAGACGGTAACTTTATACAGTTTATTACTAGATTTTAATTAGAGCCATCAAAATGGGTTGAAACCCGCGAGCCAATTCGGTTCATCACGGGTTCGGACCGGGTTGAGTTGAAATTCTTTTACAAATTTTAATACGGGTTGATTTTTGACCCAACTCATTGGCTCACCAACTCGTAGATAAAAGGGTGACACAAATGTTTTTATTTATTTTTATTAAGTTGGACTTTACATTTGAGTCATGTTAGGTTGTATTTTTATCCAACACATAAATAATTTGTATTTTTTTTATATTTTGGTTTGTGTTTGGATTGTATTAAAGTTTATTTAGATTTTAATTCGAATTACAATTTAGTTTTGACTGAAAAAAATAAAAAAAAATAATATTTTTTTTAATTAAATGAACATGTGAGTCAACCCGTTTAATCCGTCAACCCGTGGTGGGTCGGACTGGATTCGAATTTTTTTGGCTCGCTAAAAAGTGAGTCGGGTTGGGTTGACTCACTAAATCATCAACCTGTGGTGGGTCGAGCCGGGTCGGGCCGGATTACCCGTTTTGACAACTCTAATTTTAATAAAAAAAATGATATAAAAAAATATAAATATTAGAATATTATTTTTTAGTTAAGTCAAATATCTATAAAAGTATAATTATTTATCCAAAGCCGATCAATATTATTTATTTTATTTATCTAATATTATTTATTAATTCGAAATAGACGTGTTTCAATGTTTTTTTTTTATTTCTTTAAATACTGTTTGAATTTTTCTCAGGCCTAGTATGAGCTACTTGATAGTGGACACCTAAAGTATTAATTGGTTATTACTTTCTTATTAATTAGTTACCATACGGTTTCTTTTTTCACTGCTTCTCCATTAGATTGTGGATGACTTTTGTACAACTTTCAATGTTTTTTCCTTCACTAAAAATAATTCAATGGGTAATTTCTTATGATATTTTAACATACTAATTCATATGTTACTAATTTACTATTAGTTTTTTCTTATTATATTTTAAACTACCATTTGTGTTCTCATTATGTTAAGAGTATGAGTGTCTTCACTGCTTCTACCATTTGTGTCTCTTAGGAATTTTTTTTATAAAGTTTTACTTTTTAAGAAATTTTACCCTAATTTTTATGTCAAATTAACGAATAAACGACTAAAGTAAAACACAACAAATTAATTTATTGCGAAAAATTTTCGTTAAAGAATAATAAGTAAATTTAAATCTAGTTTTTTTTTTTTTTCAGAAGATAATGTGATGATATCGAACAGTACAGCGACGCCAAATGTTTGTGTGTGAGTGGAGGATCGTGTCATAGCTTGAGTTGAGTCTATAAAAACCGTTAACGAAAAGCAGAAGAATCGTTGGAATCACTGAACTGAAGAGGACGGTGCTGAGAGAGCGAGTTGAGAAGAATGGTGAAGAGAGAGGAGTTCCTCAGAGAGAATGACCACAACGAAGACGCTTCTGTCTCGCGCAACGACTTCCCTCCCAACTTCGTCTTCGGAGTTGCCACTTCTGCATACCAGGTTCCGGCCAATGCAGATTCTTTCTTCCATTTTTTATGTCAATTTCAGCAGCATTTTGTTGCCAAATGTGAATGCCTTGATTCTTCGTTTTACCTCTCTAATCCTATTAAGTTTATTCTGTTGATCTATTTTTTTACCAAAAGAAGAAAGAAGAAAGAGAAAAAGTTGTGTTGTTGTTATTGAACTTTCTGTATGTGGTAATGTAGTGAATCTAAACCATGATAGTCTAATGAAGAGTGCACAAGACCGTCTGTTAGATATTTATTCGATAATGTAATGTTTTGTTAGACTGTCTACCCTTTATTAGTTGTATTAGATAATGTTTTGTGTTATTTGTTTTAGAGGTTTTCTGTCATTTACTTTCCTTAGTTCTATAGATAGAGAATACCCCAGACTTTATGAGATGCTATTGTGTTGATATAAAGTTGCTTTCATTTATTCTTGTTTTTTGTGTTTTTTCTTACGATTCTTGCGAATCCAACAACCTTTTATTGTTTTTATTATTTAAAAAATTCGCTTCAAGATCTCTATTTTGGCTTTCTCTGGATTAGTGTTAGCGTTTGGGGTACCGTAAGAAGTTTATGTTGTAGTTTATTTAGCTTGATTATACTTTATTTTATTGTTTTTATATAGATCTATACGGTTCCAGTGCTTGGACACAATTTTTGGAGGAGAATACTTGGATTTTTATACTGTCAGTGAGTGTTCAACTTTGATGTGTTTGGTGATAAAAAAAACTTTGATGTGTTTTAACAACAATTTTACATAGCATCACTTAATTTGGATTTGCAAACATTTCCTGCACCTCATATAAATTCATCTTGTCATTTGAACTTCGAAATTCTTGGTCGTTTTAAACTTTGTAGTTCTTCCTTCTTCCGTTGAGGATACACTGCAGTGCTTAGTTTGTTCGATCTTTTTTACTCCTTTTTCTTTAAACACAGGCTTCCTCTAATTTCTGTTAAGCATATCCTAAATTTGGATTTGATCAAGAGGAATTTCTATGATAGCTATAGAGCCAAACTAGGTGACCATTTATTCAAAATAGCTTGTAATGTGTACTTATCATGAAAGACAAGGTAGTTAAGATAAAATATTCTATGATAGGGAGATCTTGGATCAATGTCTTTTGGCCAATTACTTGGAGAATGAAATATATTAAAATAAGTAATTTCATAGTTATAACTGACGGAAAAGTTGTTCAATTAGACATTAAACTACTTGTTAATTTATAGATAGAAGGTGGTTGCAAGGAGGGTGGTAGAGGTCCTAGCATATGGGATGCATTCTCACACATTGATGGTATGAGAACTTTTTTCTTGATATTAATAGATTGTGAAACTCTTCAATATCATTTTGTTAATGGCACCCCTTCATGCTTTCTTACTTGTTTGTCTATATTGTTTTATTAGGAAATATTATTGACAAAAGCAATGGCGATGTTGCAGTTGATCATTATCATCGGTACATGGTCAGTAACAGTTTTTTTTTTTTTTTTTTGACATTCATTTATTTCTTTTTATATATTGCTGTTGTCAATTTATTTTGGGCTAAACTACATTGCTCAAGCAATGTTTCTTCCTTGGAGACTGGCTTCTTCTCATGCATGCATCTTTTTTCTTTTTACCACTTCATTGATAATTCTACACCTGTTTTCTCTTCGAAGCCAAATACTTTTAGTTGGAAAGTCATTGTTCTATTTTTGCTTGAATATGGAGGAATATATGAAATTTTATTTAGGGTATCTTATAATTATTTCCATGAAGTATTAACTGCTGGTTTGCCTTATGCACACATTTTCAAATCTTAACATTCTGAATGTAATAATCGTAACAGGAAGATATTGATCTAATAGCCAAGTTGGGATTTGATGCTTACAGATTTTCAATTTCGTGGTCTCGTATTTTTCCTGGTATGTTATACTATCTATGAATTTTAAACGTTCTTTCTATACGGTTAGTAGTTTCATAAATCATTTTCGATGTCCCTGACGTCATGAATCCTGAGAGTTTATCTGTTTAAGCATTACTTAGTGAGTAGCTAATATATTCATCTTTTTGCTCCAAATATATGTTCACTGTTCACAAATGTTGACCAAAGGATTATTTATAGATTGAGAGGGAGGGGACTAGTTAGGAAAGCATGTTATGTGTGTCATTTCATAAGACGGAGTCACGGGTCAAGGAACTAAAGGCTCCTTGCGATCTATAGTGGATGCGAAGAGCGAACTTTTCCTTGTTTGAAGCCCTCCTAAACTAACACAACATTTTATGAGGAGAAGGAAATGTTTTTTTTTATGATTATAGTGCCAATGTGCCTTTTTAAAGCTACCATATCAACTAAAGATCCTAACTTACTCCACATGATGCATATTTTCAGTCCGTGTTTTTCTGTATTAGATGTCATCAAAAGCATAAATGAACTTATGAAAGTGCTGGTACAAGGATTCATTCATCTGACTTTGAATAGTTGAAGGGGCATTGGTGACCCCATATGGCATGACAAGAAATCCAGAGTCTCCATGGTTGGTTCAAATTTCACTTTTCTCCATGTTTGATGCTTAGCCACTCATGACTATGAGTTTCTTCATCTCCAAGACCAAAGAATTTGTGGGGAAAACTCGTCTATTTATCTCACAGTAGACTATAGTTTGCTTATGCTGTGCCTGTGTTTAGTTAATTTATGCATGATCCTTGAGAAAGACACTTGTATATAGTGAATCAAATTCTTCAGTATTTGAAGGAAAGTTATATAATTATAGATATAAGGGGTTGATCCTATATAATCAAGAATATCTAAATTATGTGTTATTTTGAAATGTTTTTAATTTATTCCTTTATCATATATTTGTTAGTAGAGGATATCAAATATCTTCTATTTATTGTATTGATTCATTTTTCTCAATGTAAATAAAACTTCCATGTTGTCTCAGAAACACACTTCTCGCTCAATGTTACACTTTCTTTCTTACATTTTAACAACAAGTATGGGAAGAGGATTGGTATTTAGAAGAAAGGGTATTATCAATTGAAGTGTTTACAAATGTAGATAGAAGGTCCACCCAAGGGCATTTCATGGTTTTGGGAGTAAATTAGGTGATACAGAGAAATCAAAAAGTATGAAAACGAACTGACTTCACTAAATGAGTCAGAAGAATTTTATTTCTAACAATCATCTATTTTATAGGGGAAGAACTATCCTTAAACAAGAAAACTTTGAGGTACCGATAAAAGGAAAAGAATTGTTAAAGAAAAGATCAAATAAGATTATCAAATATTTCTGTGATTTACAATACTTCTGCTCAAGTTGGTAAATGAATATAAATCATTCCTTATGATACTTGCCTATAAACTTTTGGAATCTATCAGTAAGAAGCCCAATGGTGAAGACATTAGCCACTTGAAACCTTGTAGGAACTTGAGCAACAACTATAAGGTCACTGTCCTGTTTTTCTTTGATGAGATACTTCTCATTCTGAAAATGGTATTTGTGTTGTCTTATTAGTGTATATAGAAGCTAAGGATTCTTTGGATTTATCATTTTATTGTATTGTAATGGTTGTTTTGGTGTAGATGGCTTAGGAACCAAAATCAATGACGAAGGGATAACTTTTTATAACAACATTATAAATGCTCTTCTTGAAAGAGGTAAGATCTGCATGCAGCTACTTTACCTTATCTTTTTATCTATTAAAAAAGTTATATTAAGTTTCTATTTTTCAACAGGCATACAACCTTATGTAACTTTGTATCATTGGGATCTTCCTCTGCATCTTCATGAAACAATGGGAGGATGGTTAAATAAACAAATCATGTAGGTTTCATGTAATTGAGTTTTTATTTTACAGTCTGATTCTTTTTAAATAATCATAAAATTGATTTGTATTGTGCTTGAAAGTAGTAAAGTTTGAGATAGTAACCTATTTATGTGGAGCTGGAATGATTATGTTGATTGTATATATTTTATGACCATAAAGTAATAAGAATGAAAATGGACGCACATGACGAGTGTGCCAAATGAAAGTTTTATGTTCTGTTCTCATTTAAGCTAAAATTACAAAATCAAGTAGTCTCTATCTAGAACATTTTTTAGTTGACTCCTTTGGGCAATAAATCTAAGAGGATGCTCCATGTAGAGTTCATTAAGATTCCTATGGAAAAATGCATTCTTGATATCAAGTTGAAAAAATGTCATGTATGTACCTAATCATTAAGGACGGATGATGAGATTTTGATTAATAAAATAACATTTTGTCAGAATAATATCCCAAAAAGTGATGAGGAACATGACAATGAAGAAGAAACTAGTTGGAGTATTTTTAGTGAAATTGAAGATAATGTCATGGGATTCGGTCAAGCAAGTGACAAATAGTAAATTAAATGGTCAGTTAGGTACATAAAGAACACAGTCAGTAAGAGATGAAAGGGAATGGGTTGTGCCAATGTTGTAAGCTTGTGTTTATGAATCATTGACAAGGGTAATAGAGAATAAATGAACAAATTGTGAATAATACTAAGGGAAGAGAAAAAAGAATGATTACAAGATATATAACCGATTGGTCCAGAGTCAATGACCTAAGGCCCAAGGAATAACCTAAAGCCCAAGGAAGGAGATTGAGTGTGATGATTGGCTCTAAATTATGTTCAGCAAATGCTTTGTTGAAGAGCTCATTTAGATGACATCGTCCGATAGAAGAGAAGAGAAGACCGTCCACTTGAGACAGTCTAGTAGTGTTAACTAGTTAGATTGTCTAGTGCGTCTTGTTGTAATTGTCTTTAACAGTTTTCTTTTAATTTTTTTTTTCCTTTTTATTTTGGCTCTTGGATTTTATATAGCGACCATTAAGTGTATATATCGTACAATGTATCTTGTGAACTTTGTGTTAAAAAAAGTACACTCGAAAGGTTAATCTGAAAGAAAGAGATTTTTTATTTAATTGATTAATTTGAAACCGTACATCAACCTTTCTATATAGAGAACTCTAACTCTATAACATGGTATTGTTAGCTAGTATAATATGGTATTGTTAACTAGTATAATATGGCATTGGAACATTTAGACGTTAAGACAACTCTTCTACATGGTATCTTGGAGGAGACCGTTTACATGCAACAACCTGAAAGGTTTGTTGAAGACAAGGGATAAATGTGTCTCTTGAAGAAGTCATTGTTTGGCTTGAAACAAAGTTCGAGGTAGTGGTACAAGAGATTTGGTGATTTTTTAAGGCAAAAAGGGTTCCAAAGGAGCAATTATGATAGCTATGTCTACATGCTCAAAAGAGAAGTAAGCTTTTTGTTCTTCTTTCTCCTATATGTAGACGATATTCTAATAGCCAACTATAATAAAAATGAATTGAAGGAGCTCAAAGAAAAATTGAGCTCGAAGTTTGAAAGAAGGATCTAGGTCTTGCGAGGCACAAGATAGACATATAGATGGATCATACGGTTGGGACATTGTATCTATCTCAATAGGGATACTTGCAAAAGATGGTTGAGAGTTTTATGATGCATGAATCTAAACCTATGAGAATACCTTTAGAACATTATGCAAAGCTCTCAGTTACCCAAGCTCTTATTACAGAGGGAGATGAAGGCTACTTCATATTCTAATGGAGTAGGTAGTATCGTGTATGAGATGGTCTATAGCAGACCGGATCAGGCACATGTTCTTAGTGTAGTTAGCAGGTTCATGACAACCATGACAAGCTTATTGGGAGGCTTTGAAGTGAATGCTAAGATATCTAAATGGAACAACATTGTTTGGTCTAGTGTATAGGCATTCTACTAATAACATAACTACTATAGAGGGGTTTGTATATGCTAACTATGTAGGTTATGTTGGTACAAGAAATTCTATTTTTGGGTATGTTTACTACCCAAGCAGAGTATATTGTGCTTATACTTTGCTTACTGAGAGGGTGAAGGAGGCATTGTGATTGAAAGGGATGATGGGAGAACTAGGTATTGTGCAAGATTGTGTGACTATTCACTATGATAGTCAAAGTGCTATTCATCTAACTGATCATCAAATCTACCATCAGAGGACCTAATACATAGACGTTAGACTACACTTCGTGAGAGAGATTGTTGAGTTTGGGAAGGTTAGAATCTAGAAGATAGCCTTGAAGGAGAATCTTTCAAATGTGTTTACAAAGTCCTTGTCAAGATCGAAATTCAGACAATGTTTGGAGTAGATTAGTTTTCCATTGAGGAACAAGGAGATGATGAATGAAGTTCTTCCATGACCTAGAGTCAAGGTGAAGAATTGTGATGATTGGCTCCAAATCATGTTTAACAGATGCTCTGTTGAAGAGTTTAGTGAGACAATGACATTGTTTGATAGAAAGAAATGGAAGATCATCTACTAGAGACATTCTTGTTCTTTCGTTTTCTTGCTTGTTATTGTTGCAAACCCAATAGAGAGACAAGTGGATGATTTATCAGTGTGCTACCAAAGCAGTGTTATTAGCAATTTGGTGATTCTCACACCATTGGAGAAACTTGTCATATGTTGTAGAAATCATACAAGGTTGGTTAGCTGGAAATGCATGGGCGACAAATTGCAAATTAGTAGATGCATCAATAATATTGGTCGAACAAGGAGGTTTCTTGTGCAATGTCCAACACTTATCAATGGTATGGCCATTGTTGTGACAATGCGCCCATAATTAGTCCTCTGTGAGGCAAATGCAGCAGAGTCCCTAGTTGAAGAGATATGTTCTCCCAGTTTATTTTTAGGAGTACTGTCCAGAAGAGGAGGAATTCATAGTACACTGGTGATCCCAAAATCCAATCACGAGTAGTGGTATACTCTTGGGTAAGCCATACAATACAAGGCTAAAGTCATAAGAAGTGTATTGCGGTTCTCAAGTCCTTTACATTTCGTAGGTGGTAGGAACTAATGAAAATCATGTAAGGCAACGTGAATCTAACCAACCTAAGCAGACATAAGGCCATCAAATCATCATAGAGTAAGTACTATCAATAGGTCTTGGCAAATATTGTGCAAAGGTTTGGCATCGTTACTATAGAGAGCACATGCCTCTCTCCAAACTGATGTACACATCTCATGAGGACGAAAAATAGGTGAGTAACATGTGGGGTTTAGACTTGAGAACACTGCACAATTGAGTATCAATCTTTGTCCATTGTTTTTGTTCATTTGTTGGGATGTATTGAGATCGGATTTGTGACTCCACCCATGGAACGATCACCTGATTTCGGAAACCTAAGAGAAATAGTTAGACTTGTCCATCTTCTCAATACTAACAATATGGCTAGAAAAGATGAAGGAATCTGTTCTGGATGCATAGTTTGTACTGGAAACCATTTTTCAGAATCTGATGGAGCCAAAGCTACACAGGTATGCTTGCATGGAGTAGGCACATTTGGGTAGGGCTGGTTAGTCCTCAAGTGTTGCCCATGCACTGGCAAGGAAGTCATTTGTTTCTAGAGAGCACACACTTGAGGGTGAGTATGAGGTTAGGTGTTTTGGGTTGTGCTTTGTACAGACATGATCCCAACCTTGTGGGGTTGCTGGAGTAAAAATGTCATTGAAAAAGTCACTGAAATAATTAGTGAACCTTTGAAGGAACGAATGTTTAAAAAAAAAATCTCCGCACGCAAAACATGGGTTCGACGAGCCAACACAATTTTCAAGAGGTTATAGGTACTATGTCAAACGATAACAAAACGAGAAATTTAGCTAAAAACACGTGGATACGTATAGGTGATTTTTTAGAAAAAAAATAAATCAATACAATAAATAGAGGAGACTTCATACTTTTTCATATGAAAAATATAATCCTAGAAAAAATAATAAATCTCACTAATAATATAGATATGATCTTGATATGACGCTGATATCTGTAATTCTAAAGATATGATCCTGTGCATATAACAATGATTTCAAGAACATCTCTTTGATCTTGAAACATGTCTTCCCTATCTCTAGATTATCCTATATCTACTTCCTTTTTCTCTCACACAAATGAGATCCTAAAATTTGTTTCATGGAAGCAGCAAGTAGAGGGTGATCACGGGCTAAGAGCTCCTTAAATTTATTGTCATTCCCTCCATTCCACACAGTCTTTCTCCGAGCATAATCACAACTTTGATACTGTTAATCCACTATATTCGGTATGGGAGCAACATGACTCCTTGCTCTTCGAATGTCTTTCTAAAAAATTTATGAAACAATGTCACCTTAAGTGGTTTACCACTTTCATTCTTGGCAAGTTTGGCAGGGTATTTCTGAGTTCTTCCTCTCCCGTACGAATGCTAAATTGAGATATCCTCTGAGTTAAAATCAATCATCATTGCTGAATGTCTTGCTAAATAAATATGCTAGTGGCCTTGAATACCTAATACTGTTTTTGACCCATTATTCTCTTATAAAGCCCAGGATTGATTTTCAATATCTATTATTGAATGGTGTGGTTCTGATGTGGCTCTTGCCAGAGAGTATTTTGCTGTTTATGCAGACACTTGCTTTGCAAGTTTTGGTGATAGAGTGAAGAACTGGATGACTATTAATGAGCCACTTCAAACTGCGGTCAATGGATATGATACTGCAATTTTTGCTCCAGGAAGATGTCAGAATACTCGTATAGAGCCCTATTTGGCAGCACATCATCAGATTTTAGCTCATGCAGCAGCTGTTTCCATATACCGAAACAAGTACAAGGTGCAGGGCTGTACTCATTTATTTACTCGAAAATTGTATTTTACAAGTTGGATTACTTTTATTTTGTGCACTATTTATTTTATTTTGATGCTTTCCCCACCCTCCCCTGTGTATTTTATTGATCTTCATTTATTTGCCTATTTTTCTATTTTGCAAACTTGATTTTCTGTATTCAAATTATCTGCATATGGTCTGATCTAATAAAACATTAGTAGAAACCATAGAGAAAAAATGTTGGAGTGAAAAGGTGGATTTTGGTGGAGATCAGTGTAGTTGATCGATCCATATATCCAAATTATCCGTGAATTTTGTTCATCAATAATTTAATGCTCTGACCACACTAAAAAATAAAATTTTATTCTTTTTAGTTTTTGATGATCTAGGAAAAACAAGGGGGACAAGTGGGCATCGTGGTAGATTGTGAATGGGCAGAGGCTAACTCTGATAAGATTGAAGATAAATCTGCTGCTGCAAGGCGCCTGGATTTTCAGATTGGATGGTAGTTCCTTGTGCATTTGTTTCATATTATTATGTGGTTTAATTACACACTTTACTTCCTTAAATTTAGGTTGAATCCGAATTTGATCCCTCAAATTAAAAATTTCAGTTCAATTCCTTAAATTTGAAAAAAAAAAAAAAGTGATTTTAGTTCCTTAACAATAAATTTGAAGTATTAAAAATTAGTTTGGAAGGTGAGATTTGCAACCACACATATATACTTTAAATTAATATGTTAAAGGGTGGGATTTAAGCCTAACTCAAGTCCCACAAACCGGCTTGTAAGGTGAGGTTTGCACCCCATTTATATATTGTGAATTGACCTTATTTCTAGTCGATGTGGGACTTCCAACAAAGACTAAAAATAAAATTTATCCTGATTTCATAGACTGAATATCTTCAATTTTTTATCCAGTTCTATCGACTAGTATCAAGGACTCCAATTTAGGTGTTGTGTGTGCTGGGAAGCACCGCATATGGTTATCAAGAATATGAAAGGAAGACTCAACTCAATTGAGAAAATTATAGTTAGCAAATCGTGCAGCAATAACCCAAATATTTTTAGCCCTTTTTTTCGGAACGAGTTAAATGGTTTGAATGTTCTAAGGATGTCCAGTATATTGGGTTCCACTCAGTGCCTGTGCCACAATATAGCACAAAGCTAAAAGTTCGGCTTCTTCCATTTTTAGTGTTTTTTATGACACTTTGTTGATATTGTTTTTTAAATGATCATAATAACCTTGACCAACAAACTAGAGTACACGGTAGACTAGATAAATAATTTTGGCCATTGAGTTTTTTGGTTTGTGGTTTATTTTTCCCTTTTTTCAGTTTCCTGCCATTTAAGATGAAATTAGCTCCTCTAATTCCGGACCGTGTACAGCTGTTTACTTGTATATACCTCTGCCTTATAATCAATCATTGATGGTGGAATACAATCGTTTTCTACAGAAAGCTTTTGCTGTTATAGCCTCCAACCGCTACTCACTTTACAGAAAATTTATTTCAATGGAGCACCACCATTAGAATTCCTTATCATAATCTTATAAACTGTTGAGCTTATTCAGCTCAAGGTCTTGATTTGAAACTTTTCCTTTGTGTTTTCAACTTAACGCCACAAAGTTAATGAAGACAAATCTATATCCATTTTTTCTTTGACCCTGATGCACACCGCAAATTAAAGATAAATGAAAACTGAAGAGAACAACACAAAGTAGGATATGAGGCTTGCATAGGTTTGCTGGTGAAGTCACATATCTAGCCTTGGTATGAGATGCATGCTTGTGCTAAAATATGATTTTAACCCAGGTACTTGCATCCACTATATTTCGGAGACTATCCTGAGTCTATGCGTGAACGACTTGGAGACCAGCTTCCCAAGTTCTCTGACGAGGATAAGAAACTTCTCTTGAATAAACTGGACTTTATTGGTCTAAATCACTATACATCAAGGTTTATTTCTCACGTGACAGAAAACGCTGGAGGAAACTACTACTACAAGGTGCAGGAAGCAAAAAGGACTGGTAATAATTGGAAAATTTTCTCATTTTCTAAAATATCTTCCAGAATGAATTCTCCTTGACATGTGTGCTTCCTGTCATTAGTGGAATGGGAAGGTGGCGAGACCATAGGTGAGAAGGTATGTATTGTCCCTCATTCAATGTGCTTTTTGTAAGATTAAAATGGATAACATCCAAGAACAAAATGATCCAAATGAATTTAAAACACTGATAAAGACTAACTTGTTGACGACGTAATCAAAATCGGTGGAAAATTTAGAGTTTTCAATTGTTGAATACGTAATCAACATCCATGAAATTTTCAGAGTTTTCAATTGGAAAACCCAGAGGACTATTGACAATGAGTGTGTGTGACAGTGAAGGGGCCTAGCCTTGCTATTTCTTAACCCCAGACACCCCTCATTAGGGGCCTAGTGGTTAGTTAGGCTCACACTCTTTCTCCAACTAATAAGAATTAGGTGTCTAAAACTTGTGAACAATTAATCCCATTGTTGGTGGGCTTAACTATCATCAAATATATAATACTATTAGCCTGTATTTAGAAAAACAAAATATTGCTTTTTATTGTGTAACAGGCAGCATCAGAGTGGCTTTATGTTGTTCCCTGGGGTATACGGAAGGTTCTCAATTACGTATCACAAAATTATGCTACTCCCATATTTGTCACAGAGAACGGTACGTAACTATACTTATCCTTCCTATAAATTTGCCAAGAAAAAGATATATAAACAACTAATTAGAAAATGCCAAGAAGGCATCAATGGCCTTGTTTGGCTAAATTCCTGTATTGAATCTTTGACTATATGGCGGCAATTAAGAATTGTTTGATGCACACAGATATACATGTGCACGAGTACATTATAAAATCGTTCTCTTCTATCTGAGGCCGGAATTTTCTTTGGCAGGTATGGATGACGAAGATAGTGATACCTTGCCGCTACATGAGATGCTAGATGACAAACTTAGAGTTCGCTATTTCAAGGGATATCTTGCATCAGTTGCTCGGGCTATAAAGTGAGTTTGCCACTTTCGACATACTTATATCCTATATTTTCTTTGAAATCAACACAAGGACCAAACTTGACCTTGTTTATGATTTGAATCCACAGGGATGGAGTAGATGTGAGAGGCTACTTTGCGTGGTCTTTACTGGACAACTTTGAATGGGCTCAAGGTTATACCAAACGCTTTGGATTGGTGTATGTAGACTATCAAAATGGACTCAGCAGACACCCCAAGTCATCTGCGTATTGGTTTTCACGGTTTCTGAAAGCTGGTGAAAACAAGAATGGTAAAGAACAGTAATTGACTTTCTTCACTGCCTCTTGCTACCTACAAGGAATTCAATAAAATATGAACAAATTCCACCCATATCACTAGTTGGAAGCTTTGTGTGTTATGTAATGTCATTTCTCTACATTTTCATTTTTTCTGACTATCCAACTTCATTACCAAGTTTGTGAAAACCCTCTTATTTTTATATTTATTTGTCTTGCTTTTTATGTGACTGTTGCAAGTAGAGATGTTACCATAAAACTAAACTAAACCACTATCTCAGTTATAATTCACTTCAAGTAGTTATATTTAAGAATTCAATTTTTAAAAATTTAAATTAATAAAATTATTTTAAAAAATTAAGTGTTTTTTATACAATTGAAATTCAGTTCAGTATATTAATTTGGTTAAGTGTAATTTTTTTAACAACCCTAATTGGAGCTTAAATTCGATTCCTGTGTGGACCCACTTCGGTGCATACCAAAAAGAAATAAAACACATGCCGCACGCACGTAACCAATTTGGATTATAATATAAGTATGTTATCGAGTTAGGTTGGGTTGGTTTTTGTTAAAAATATAAAAATCATAAGTGGTTTAGTTTGGTTTGACCTTAAAAAAAGAAATATTGAATCAAACCAAACTAATTTTTTACAATTTGATTTAGATAAAGTTATTATACGAATTTTATTAGCATATATGAATTTGAGTTTATATTTTTTATAAAATAGTTTAATGTTATATCATGATAAATAATTGTACTATCTATTTTTATAATGATTAAACATTGTGTATATTATTAAACAATATGTATCGACAATTTTTTCTTTCTTTTTTATTGGGAAAGGAAAAATAAAATATAAAAATACTCTTTGTTTTTACAAAGGTGAAATAAATAACAAAGGCGTTTGTGTTGTATTTATACATTAATATAAATACTAGATAATTTTCAGGGTTTGTCTCAATTTTTTTTTATTTTACTTTAGCACTTTTTCCATCTAAGATTAATAATGAAACTCTCACTTTTTCTGTGATAACCATATTATATCACTCTTCATAACTTTATAATCATGAATCAGGTTAGATATATTAAGTTTTTCTCTTGCATACACAACTATACCATGTGGTTGAAATAATAAGTAATACAGTAATATCTAAATAACTAATTTCGGTTAAATCAAATGGAACCGCTGGGTTTTGAAAGAAAATATTCAAATCAGTCCAAAAAACATTCAGTTTTAATTTATTATCAGTTTTGTGTGTTGATTTTGTTTATTTTTCTTAGATGGGTTCAGTTCCCCTAGATTAAACCTTAAAAATATAGTTTCAATTTATCATCATTATCCACATCAAAATTTATTAAATGTAACATCTATAAATGGAATTCATAATTATTATTCATATAATATTTAAATATAAGTCGTGTCAATCAACATTTCTTCCACACAAGACACAAGGAATACTCATTCGTTTTGAATGTCCACACGATATTTCAACTATATTATCCTTAGATTGATGTTCATTAATCATTCTAAACATAAATAAGGAAAATTACATGTTTTGGGATTAATAACAATTTACATCATGTAAGTCAAATATTAAGTAATTCAAAAGCAGAGATGATTGATATTAGATAGTGAAAGGTGGACACTTAATAAACACTAAAGGATGTCTAATATTTCTCTACCAAAACATACTTAAAACTTTAAACCATGGAAAATATTGTATTGGAATATGAAGAAAATTTATGGAACCAAAATTGGATTTAAGAGTTTTTTAACAAGGAGAAGAAGCCATGGAATATCTCCCTTTTCACCACACACACCCGATTATATAGAGGAAAGTGTTGAAATGTAAAAATCAATAGACTTTTGGACTTAATTAACCTATGGACAAAATTTTCTACAAACTGAAATACTTACTCCACAATGATATATTTCTTTCTTTACAAGTCAATTCCATCTTCGACAAAAAAAAAATGTCTTTTTCTTTTTTAAAATCTTCACAAAAAAAAAGTTAAAGCAGATTGTAAAATACTAGTCCTTCTACCCGTGCAATGCACGAGTTTTTTTTATATGTAATAATTGTGGTAATAGCAATTGGTTTTTGAATATTTAATAATCTATATGATGAGAATCTAATGTTTTAAAAAGATGTTGAAGTTTATCAAAAGAATAGATCAATTTAGAATGTAATTAAAGTGGTATGTCAAGTTAATATTTGATTTCATTGAATACTATCGTCAACCACCAACAACAAAAATATGACTAATACACTACTTTGTTAATATAAGAATAAAAAAAGAATAAATTACATACCTAGAATGTATCCTTTGGTATTGAAGTTCATAAATTCGTTTTGTACAGAATTTCCTTTTGTACATAATGACTTCTTTGTTCAACTTTTTCTGTACCATGATTTTCCTACATGGCAGAAAATAACATAAATCAATTGATATATATTTATAACAGTTTTGAAATGAAAAAAAAAAATTAGAAATGACATACCTATAATTGATTTCTTTTCAAAGAGTTTCAAAAATTTCTTTGTACACAACGTTTTTAGTTGTGTTTGTTACCTTTCCATCTTCATCCAATATAAGTATTTTCAATCCTCTTTTGGTTTTGACTCTAGAAATAGCAACATATAGTTGGCCATGTGTGAATACAGGTTGTGGAAGATAAAGGCCGACTCTAGAAAGTGTTTGTCCTTGACTTTTGTTAATCGTCATTGCAAAGCATAAAGATATCGGAAACTGTCTTCTTTGAAATTTGAAAGGCAACCCTGAATCAGATGGCACTAAATCCATTCTTGGTATAAA
>Ga0214542_1007881_pt1 | contig 18158 bp, 9 predicted proteins | sample CNSS1metaG_FD_160096 | JGI IMG/M metagenome (GOLD analysis project Ga0214542, IMG submission 160096) | Root nodule microbial communities from cowpea collected in UCLA plant growth center, Los Angeles, California, USA - CNSS1 | ecosystem: Host-associated > Plants > Roots > Nodule | place: USA...
TAAAGAAAAATAAATATTATAAAAAAAAAAAAAAAAAAAAAAACCATCTATCTTAAGCTATCTGAATTTTCATATTCCTTATACTGAAAAATTACCTTGATTATTCTGGGTCCTGTAATATTCCATGTTGGGGTTAAACTAACTTTGGCATTGAAACTTTGGTTTGAGTAACGGATGATGCATATATCATACCATATGATAGCTCTTACAGCGTTGGGACACCTCCGAGAGAGTTCACTGGCAGCAGTGGTGATGCAGAACTGGCAAAAATACCCTGTCATGTCGTATCTGCAGCTGTACAACCCATAGACATCATCATCATTGTTGTGGCTGTTGCTATTTACGGTGGTGAAGTTGTATCCATCGCTTTTGAATGAGTCTGTGGTTACCCATGAGAGAAGGCTTTCAACGTTGTTTCTGTATGAAGAGCTAACAAGAGTTGAATTCTCAGAAAAATTGTACATGTAAATCGGTGGTTGACCACTTGCTGTGGTGAAAAGGAGGAACGTGAAACTAAGACTAACCCTAATAGGGCTCGTGAATGTCTCTGTTTTGATCCTCATCAAGCTTTGGTGCTGTATCAGAGAAGTGTAAGAAAAAGCAAGAACTGATATATAGCAGAAAAACTGTTATATATTATTATATATCTGTTATATTAGTTTGGTTATATCATGAAGACTTCTGTGGACAAGGTTCATAAAGTGAAGGTGAGACAGTGGTATGATTAATTTACAAGTCAATTTGCTAATGACATTAGTTGATTATTATTATTATATTATTATTTTATTTGAATACGTTGTTAATCTTTTGATGTGATAAGTTTTTTGTCCTTAACTTTTAGTGAATTTTGAAATTAGTTAATTTTAAAACTTTGAATCAATTTAGTCTGTCATCTTTTGATATACGTAAATTTTTAATCAAATTTTGTTAAATTTATTTGACATTTCAAATACGTTTCATAATAATATTTGATCTTAACATTAAAGCAAAAATGTGTCAAATAGCATAAACAACTCAAATACAATTCTGAGATGCGTACGAAACATCAAATAAATCCAACAAAATTTGATTAAAAGAACTAAATTCACGTATTTTAAAAGATGAATGACTAAATTGGTCCAAAGTTTTGAAATGGACTAATTCCAAAATTGACGGAAAGTTAAAGGACCAAAAACATATTTAATCCTTTGTTTTTTAACAATTAGAGATATTAAGAGGATAATAATATTTTGGCAACTTTTTCTTACAATATGAGGTGATATCTTTTAAGTGAATTTAGAATATAAGAAAATGAAAAATTAGTTAAAAAATACCATCTTAAATTATAAAAGAAAGTTGTCAAAATTTAATTGTTAAAAAATATTTTTTTTAATAAAAATATAACACCGAAGAGTTTTGGGATTTTATAAAACATTGTTATCCTAACATTTGGAACAAACATTTGTATAAAGATAGACTATGTAGTACTTTTCAAACGATTCGTAAGGATCAGTTTAATTTATAGTTGAAGTCAGTGTAGTGGTATTAAAATAATAAACTTTTGTATTATTGTGTGTAAACAAGACTTGTCAAGTTTGAATTAGTGTAATTAAATTAATTAACTTATCTGACACGCGACCAACGGCTTGATTATTGAATGGATCATTCTTCATGTGTGATGCATTTACATTTTCCTAATGAGAGTGTTTGATTTGAATGCTGTGTTGGATTGTAGCTTAAAAGGAAGAGAGACTATTGGGCGTTTACTTTAACAAATTTGCACTGGTCAAGTAAAAAATATCAGCAACACACATTTTTCTAAGCACCGATCAGATGAGTCAAATTCGCGTGTTGTTCTAATTTGACCTTTTTGGTACGTTTTGTATTTCTAAATTCACAGCCCTTGTAATTAACATTCATCAAAATAACTTTTTCCGACTAAATTATAGTGTCTTTTAGTTTTGGTCTACAAAATAAATTTACGGACTTTTTTATTTGGAGAAGTTTAAATAATTTTTTATCCTCAAATAAATTATCAAATTCTGTACTTGATTTCTCATAATTTTGTTTTGTCAAGTATGTTTTAGTTGAGAGTAAAATTGAAATTCAAAATTTTGATATATTTCAATTTTTGAATTTTAAAAATAAATAGATAGTCTTTTTAATTTAAATACGTTAAATTTATTTGATTTATCATATATATTTTATATTAGTATTTAAATTGTTTACACTGTTTAATATATTCTCATTTTGAGAAAAACGAGTTTAACATGTCAAAAATTTTAACATTATTAAACTAAAATAACTGTATACATTCATGTTTTAAAAAAATTAAATATAAAAAAATTTATTTTCACGGCAAAAATTAAATACTTTTAATTTATCTTTTATTTTTTTATATTGGGGTCCACCCACTATGGTGGTCCAAGTGAGTAAAACTTTAACTATTTTATGTAAGTTTATTATTTACTTGATTTAATGTTTGTGTCATGTGTGTGTTTGTTGTGTGGTGTTTAAAATTTTTTGTGGGTATATGGGTGGACCGTTCGTTGAAGAATTAAAATAGTATTATTTTTTAAACATGTCTTTTTTCTGTCTCTTTTTTTTCTTTGGAAGTATAAGCAGTTTCTTCGTGCAACTCCATACCTTTCACATAGAATTATGAAATGATCTATTTGCTTTTATTTTTACTTTCTAAATACTTCATTGATTTATGTTTTTATATTAAAATTTTAAATAAATATTCAAATTTTTTGTCTCAATTAAATCCATATTTTTTAAAATACATAACAATTAAATCTAATTCGTTAGTACAACGTTAACATGTGTCATGTGTCAGCTCTTTATTTTTTTATTTATTTTTAATTTTATTTTTAAAAGTTATTTATAACACATGTCACGCGTCAAGTCAGTATGATAACACATGTCAAGTAATTATCTGAATATCAATTTAGTTCATATATTTATTAGAAAATGCAAAGTTCAAGTTTTTCTATGAAGAATAGAAATCCAAATGGTGTTATTTTAAATGTGGGAGGTGTTGAAGTAGTTGGAGAGGCTAATAGTGATGAGGATGAAATAGTTAGAAAAGGTAGCAGTGATGAGGAGGATGAAGACAACCCTGTTGTGTTTGATGACAGTGAGGAGCAGAGACCTATAGCAAGTGATGATGGCTTTATTGATGTAGATGAACTAGTAGTTAATTTCAATAAGCCAAAAAAATTGAAAAGAAAAAGGGAAAGGGAAAGGAAAAGGTGATAGATAGTAAATTGGGAAGACTATCACATGTTCAAGGTGATGAAGACAATGAAATTGAAGTTAAAGACATTGATTTGTCATATATGTGAAACTGAATACTCTGATATTGAAGATTTTGAAAGTAAAGCACAACCATGGAAGGTCTTTCCACAACAAAAATAATGTGAGGTTGCAAAGAAGTTAAGATCTTCCAAAAAGGTAAAGTTAAGTTAGATAATGGCATATCTAAGAACATTCTTAATATAGGAGACAGTCGCACTGAAATCAACTATGGTTTTAACTTCTAATAAACATACAAGACAACTGTTTCCACCAGAACAAGGAAGTCACCTAGTTATCCAGAGCCTTCTAATTTTAAAAACTTTAAACCTACAACAACCCTACATCAACTTTTGCATTGCAGGTTCTCAATAATACTAAACTGGATTAGTTTTCTTAGGCTTGTTTCTTTTTCGAGATTGGAAGCTCCAGAAAAATGCATTCCAGAACATAATAACAAATTTGTAAATATCTCGAAGAAAAACCTGAGCAAACCTACACTCAGACATGACCTGAGTGCATATATAACCCGACAGTTTAAGTATCAAATAATACAAAATCAATGTAATAAATCCACTCACATCTCAAGAATCTACCAAAATATTATTATTTCTATACATATACATAAAGAATAAAAACCACTGATCAATGTATTCTAAAGTTACTCTTCTTTAAAGTTCGTCTTATATAAACATTTTACCAAACACCTTAAAGGCATAATGAACTTAAAACATAAATTTACATGCTACCCTGTAAAATAGTTACTCCGATCATACGACTCAGGACAAAATATCTAATTTATTTCTATAGAAAGCCCAAGTCGACGGATCCCCTGTAAATACTATGAAAATCCTAGTACAAGGGACAAACTAAAATTTGGCTTAGAGTCATTTGAACTTTAAATGAGTACATGCACATTGAAATTTACTTCCACCCCCTTTTTTTATTTTATGCTTCATGTTTAAAATATTATAAAGGGCATATGAAGTGGGACCATAATAGTATGACACCGTCACTTTTTTTACTTTCATTTAACAATCATAAACATTATTATTTTAAATTTTATAGGACTTCCAAATCTCAACATTTGGCGAGAACCACACGAGAAGTGATTACCGGAAATACAATAGTGACCATGTCAAGGAAAGATTAGGAACAAGCTCAATTGTATATTTTACACAATGACAGTCTTTTGTATGAGATATCATATGATGATCCAATAAAAGATGATATCTTGTATAGGAGAGATGACCATGATGAAGGGATTTGGACAAATCCATCATTTTGTGTCAATAAGAAACATAAGCATTTAAATTTGACTAGAAAGAGGAAAATGTTGGTTTACACATGAACTTATTCAAATTATTAGGTTTCATGGAATGCAAATAGTCAACCAATTGAACCCAGTGGGACAAAATTCATTAGTTATCTTGGATCCATTGTTCCTATAACGTAAGATAATCGGAAAGACTCAACTTTGAGTGCCTATAAGAACATTTTTTAGAATGATATCCAAGTCAAAAATACTAATTATATTTACTTATTTTAAGGTATGTGTTATGGTTGACAAACTTCTTTCTACTAATTATTTTACAGCTAACTTTAAATTTTGATACATCTCACAAGATTATGTATTAAAAGTGGCAGGTAAGTTGCTTAGGAATTTTAGAACTAGCTTGACCAATACTTATCTAAAGGATGAAAATTATTTAAATAATCCTCTTACTCAACCTCGTGAGAAATATGCATCAATAATTAGTGAAGATATTTGAAGAGAGTTTGTTGCAAAACGTATGGATACAAGTTTTCAAGTAATCTATAATATTCAAATACAATATATTTATCCTTTAAATATATTTATACTAGTGTCCATATCATTTGTTTATTATCTTTCTATATAGAAAAAAGCCTAAAAAAAAGGGAAAGAACATCACACTCTAAGTACCTTATAGAGGCTCACGTAAGGGGTATGCTCCCAAGAATAAGAAATGGTAAGTCAATATATAAATAAATAAAAAATATACAAGTTGCTACTATTGATTTCTAACTAATGTGATTATTATTTTTTTAAACAGATAAAGAAATTGGGATCAAATGTTAGTAGTGTTCTCTATGAAGAATTGTGGAAGCATACTCGTATGAACAAGGTTGAGCAAATTAAAAATGTTCAACAAGTTTGAAACAAATGTGTAAGTTATATATACTAATTATATTTGTGTTTGTGATATGTTTGATGATACTATCACAAACTATAAATTCAGAAAAGATGAGTCATGCTCGCTCAGACATTCTTGCTCAAACTTTGTCTTCTAGAGTATGCTGGTCGTGTTAGGGCAATGGGATTTGGAGTCAATCACAAAGATTATTTCCAACCCAAAAAGCGTTATACACAAAAAGAGCGTGATACATTGACCGCTCAAATGAAACACATGAATGGAACAGATTAAGAATGAGATTATTCATTTCAGAAAAAGGACACATCAAATAATATAGAACAACTTGATATTGGTGTCAACAGTGACAAAGGGAATTGCACAATTTCATCAAATAGTTTTCCCGAGGTAACTAACTTTTGTACATTAGCTTCAATATTAGTTTAATTTGCTTACTTTAAATTTGATATAGCTATCCATATTTATTCACAATAATATTCTTTTATCATTATATATTTTCTATATTAGATTTAATGTAAATGTAACTTATATTAAATTTGCACTAGTTCTCTACATTTGATCACTTTAAATATTTTCTTATAATTATATTTATAATGCAGAGGGTCTCAAGTTGTAATTTGTCTGTATCATCACCATTACTTTGCTTGGTTACCAAAAATTGCATAACATTAAAAGTGATATACTACAGCGTATATCTCTACCTAATGGATATGTAAAAGTTAGTGTAGATAATGTTGTGGAACCAAATGTATCATTGCTTGTACCTAATGTTGATCATGACACAATAGGTACATTTGTGACATGACCAATCAATTTTTTACAAGTTGTTCATGTGGTATGTATATACAACTATATTAATTCAAAATTATTTATGAAAATATTTTATCTATTACCTAACTTATTTAATTGATGTTTTAGGATTCCACTATATCTGAAAAGAAAAAGATCAATAATACAAATGAATTTGTCGCACCTAGAAGAAAATGTCAAGGGAAAATGATCATTCAACGTACTCCTCATAAAGTGATTCATCATAATTTCTCAAAATGACACAACTACCTCTCTTCATACATGAAATTAAAGCCTACAAAGTCACTTTCCCCAATAGAAATGGAGAAAGACATATTTGGACTAGATGAACATAAAAAAATCGTTAATGCAGAAATTATGGGAGAAGTTATTAATTAAGCATGACTAGGTGCAACTACAATTTTTATATATATAAGGTACAATATAATACTTTTTATCATTAGCTTATATTTGATTAGTAGCCCTTATGATATTACTAATATAGAACAACTAATTTTCCTTTCATAAGGTACCTATACCAAACTTTTATTAAGCCAAATCATAAAGAGTTCTTTTTATCACCCAAACATAAACTATCAATGAAAGAGAAAATGCAAAAATTAGTTAGTATTTTAGTTCATAATGGGGTGATTGATAAAGAAACTTATTAGTCAACCCATTATCAACAAACTTTCCACCACCCCATTATCAAAAAAATACCGAGTAATTTTTGCATTCTCTCTTACGTGCTTAGTTGTGTTATTATTTGAGGTGACGAAAAGAAGAATTCTTTATGATTTAGCTTAATAAAAGTTTGATATAAGTATCTTATGGAAGAAAATTAGTTGTTCTATAAAACTAATATCATTATAGCTATTAATCAAAGATTAAAGTTATTAATAAATAGTATATTGTACCTAATATATGTAAAAATTATAGTTGTACTTAGCCATGCATACTCAATAATTTCTCCACTAATTCATGCATTAATGATTTCTTATTGTTCATCTAGTCCAAATATGCTTTTTTTTTTTCCATTTTGTATTGGGAAAAATAACTTTGTATGCTTTAATTTCATGTATGAAGACAATAGTTGCACCATTCAAAAAGATTGGGATGAATCACTTTACAAGCACTATGTTGAATAGCCATTTTTCCTTGGCATTTTCTTTTAGGTGTCATATTCATTTGTATTATTGTTTTTTTTTCTTTTTAGATAGAGTGAAATCCTAAAACATTGTCAATTAAACAAGTTATATAAGATAAAATATTTTCATAAATAATTATGAATTAATATTATAAACATATCATATCAACATGTACTAGATTGATTGGACAAAGAAAATGTATCTATTGTTTCTATTGTCATTGTGTCATCATCAACATTAGGTATATGCAACAACACATTTGGCTCCACAACAATATCTAGACTAACTTTTACATGTTCATCATTACATATAGATCTACCATGCAATGTATCACTTTTATGCAATTTCCTACGGCCAACCAAGCAAAGCAAAGTACTGGTGATGATACAAATAATTTATAACTTGAGAACCCCTACGCTATAAAATATAATTTTAAGATAAAATATTTAAACTGAATGTAAAGAGTTATTACAAATTTAAAGTAAGCAAGTTACACTAATATTAAATCTAATATTTAAAATCTAATTATAAGAGAAAATCTAATGTGAGTAAATATGAAAAGTTATAACAAATTTAAAATAATCAAATTAAACTAATATTGAAGTTTATGTAGAAAAGTTAATTACCTCAATAAAACTATTTGATGAAATTGTGCAATTCTCTTTGTTACTATTGACACCAATATCAAATTGTTATATATTATTTGATGTGCCATTTTTCTAAAGTGAAATAATATTAATCTCTATCTATACCATTCATTTTTGTCATATGTTTCATTTGAGCTTCTTAGTGTGTATAATGCTTTTTGGGTGGAAAATAATTTGTGATTAATTCTAAATTTCATTGCCCTAACACGACCAACATACTCTAAGAGACATAATGACCAACATACTCTACGAGACAATGCTTGACATAATGACCAACATACTCTAGGAGACAATGCTTGAGCAAGAATGTCTAAATGAGCATTACTCATCTCTTTTGAATGTATAGTTTGTGATAATATTACCTAAAATAATAAAAACTATCACACTTATTCTCATATCATACACACATATATAATTATTATATATTACTTACACATTTGTTCCAAACTTGTTGAACATCTTAATTTTCATTTTGCCCGACCTTGCTCACACGAGCATGCTTCCACAATTCTTGACACAAAACACTACTAACATTTGATCCCAATTTCTTTATCTAATTCTTTAAAAAAAATAATCATACTAGTTAGAAATCAATATCAACAAGTTGTATATTATTTATTTATATATAGACTTGCCATTTTTTGTTCTAGGCGTGCATACATGTTACTTTAGCCCCTATAATGACAATTAGAGTGTAATACTTTTTCCTTATTTTTTAGGGTTTTTTCTATATAAAAAGATAGTAAACAAATTATAAGTAGAGGAATTAAAGAATAAATAGGTTGTATTTGAATATTATAGATTACCTAGAAACTTGTATTCATACGTTTTGCAACAAACTTTCTTCAAATATCTTCACTAATCATTGATGTATACTTATCACAAAGTTGAGTAAGAGGATGATCTAAATAATTTTGATTCTCATCCTTTAGATAAGTATTAGCAAAGTTAGTTCTAAAATTCATAAGCAACTTACGTTCCACCTTTAATACATAATGTGGAAAGATGTACCAACATTAAAAGTTAGTTGTCAAAAAATAATATATTAGAAGAAGTATGCTAACCATAACACACACTTTTGACATAAGTAAACATAATTAGTATATTTTACTTGTATATCATTCCGAAAAATGTCTTTATAGGCACTCAAAGTCGAATCTTTCTAATTATCACACATTATAGGAACATTAGATTGAACAATGGATCCAAGATAACTAATCAATTTTGTGTCTCCGTGTTCAATTGGTTGACCTTTGGCATTCCATGAAGCATAATAATATATGAATAAGTACATATTAATTTTCAAGAAAGTAACATATCTAAGATACCAAAGCATAAAATATGTACATTTCATTTAAATTTTTACCTTCACTTCTAGCTCGAATAATTTTTCTCATAATCACTACACCTTTCTTCCGGTTTGCTTCCTCAGGAGGAAGATCATCATCTTGACTAGGAGATGTCATTTACTTGGAAGAAAAAGAGATTTCACAAAACAAGGTTAGCATCGGCAAAATGTGAAAGATATACAAATAAAAAGTTATAAATGCAACAAAAGAAAAAAAAAACATGTGTAAACCAACCTTTCCCTCTTTCTAGTTAAATTTAAATGCTCAGGTTTCTTATTGACTGAAAGTGATTAAAGAATAATAAAGATCTTAATATAGTAAGTTTTCTAAAAGAACACAATACATCCATATTAGATTTGTAAGTTTTAGACAGCCACCACAATACCATGTAAATCCAATATTTAGGACCCTTTTATAGGACACAAACAAGTAGCTAATTAGCATCATGGCATGCTAGGCATCAACAATAAAATATGCCACAATAAAAAAAGATGTTCTCAACAAATTACAATTACAAACAAATACAAAGTAATAAAGTAACCCAGCCAAAACATATTTGAATTAACATTATAGCAATTCAGAAACAGCTAGAAAAAATATATCAATGATAACAAAAAAATGATACCTTTACTGTTTGCCACATATGCCTATTTAAAATGATACCTTGACTACTTGCCACAAACATATTTTATTCGTGATAACTATATTACATCTCGACACATTTATTATGGTTGAGTTACAAAGGCTTACTAGCTATCCACCTGCGAAATATGGCATAACCTTCATCAGGCTTGTACTCAAGTGCTGTGTGTGCTCAACCCTATAAGCAATTATGATATGATTAATAACTCATAATAGATAAATATTTGGTTTAGTAGAATAAATATTTATATATTTTATTTTTAATATAACAAAAAAATACAATCTTAATAAGAAAAATATAATTCTATTAATTTTATTTAAGTTTCATGTAACATTGTAATATAAGGAAAGAACAGTTAAAATATCAAAAATGGATGCTGCTATTACAGTTGCAAATGTCATTTGATTTGAGTATGTTCTTGTGTATCTGCGTGGAATACAAATTATTCACAAATATTAGCGAGATGATATGTTCTTTATATGAAGTAAAACACTCTAATAGGGTGGAAAGGTTTGGATTTCATTTTAATTTACCGTGAGAGGAAAATAAAAAAAAAAAAAATGTTTATCACCTTTTCTATAACTTTTTTTCCGTTAGTATAATAGTAAATACTGTTTACAATAAAAAAAAAAAGTAAAGATTGCTTTTTAAGTGTATACAATATTAATTTCACCAAACTCATAACTTCACTCTTGGTTATATTTAGGATATATCATACTATACAGGTGGTTGGTGTAAAGTATTATCAGAACATGTATGCATAAATACACAAATAGATTTTTATTAAAAGTCGGCCCTTCAAAAATGCATAATACAACAATTGTAGGAAGAGAGTATGCATGTGTGTTTCTATATATTCTTTTCGGTTTTTTTTGATAGATATCTATACTAGGATTAGATAAGATAAAATGTTGTACATCATCACCCTTAGTAAGAGTTCTCTTTTTTGATTAAAAGATTATTTCACTCAAAACAAGAAAGTGGGTCTATTAATGTCAAGAAATTCACACCTAAAAAATAAATTATTAAAATTTAAAATAAATTGAAAATGAATAAAAATCAATAAGATAAATAATATATAAATAAAATTATTTTAATATTTTAAATTGAAAATATAAAATTTTCCAACTTACACTAGCCTCAAATCTCCCTAATCTTTAATCTCAAACATACGAATTCATATTAAAGACCGACCTGCTATATAGTTTTGCATCTAAAATCAGTAACCATTTATCATATTAATTAACGCTAATGTTTGATTCTCACCCTGCAACTTGGTCTTTTAGAAGCGCCATGGCCTCCAATCTTGTACAATGGAGTAATTCAGAGCTCTGATCCATGCTTGAGTCAACATGAAAGGAACAACTGCATCATGATCTCCACTGCCAACAAAACACCAAACATCCTTCACAATCTTCAAACACAAAAATATATATAACTTTTCAAAACAAAGTATATGAAACTACATATATTACTTTTCAAAACAATTTCACCTATATATTAGAGAACGATGTCCTTTCGCACTGAGATTTACATGATACGCAAAGCTACTAGAGATCTCATGCCCAAACTCACTAGTCCAACAACGTTCCCATTTGCCCTTTGTTCCCTGCAATCAAGATACAAAACATTACGAAGATTATTTATATATTTAATCAAATCAAGATTATTTGTTCCCTGCAATCAAAATTAAGTGTTCAAACACTTCTACTCGGTTACTCTAACTACACTTGTTACAATTCTTGTACAAACATGAAATTTGATCACCTTGTGTTGCATTACTAAATGCAAAGTCGAGAAACTTGTTTAAACCATCTAAGTACCGGCCAAAAGATCTTGGTTGACACATCCAAATCTTGTCCATGACTTTGGTTTTCTCATTAAAATGTCAAAAAACCTATCAAAACATAGAAAAAAAAAAGGATTAAAATTCAAACAAAATAATTAGAGAAGAAAGTTTATTACATATATTGCATAAATTAATAAAAGTAAATATTAAGATACGCAATAAATAATATAATAATTTATAATAATGTTTTGAAAAAAATTATGTGCAGTGTAAAATTATAACAAGTTACCAACATTTTATCGATTAAGATGTAACAGTATTTGCACTTTCAGACATTTATAAATGGAAAACATGAAACCATAAATATAACTAATGGACTCTCAAGAGAAAATAGTGATACAGTTGTTATTTATTCTACACAGAACAGACACCATTGAAATTAGGTAGTGTTGCTTGGTTGCTTTGGAGGTGGCACCATGCCACTTTTATTCGGTTGTGCAGCAGAGTCACTGCAAAACCAGCAAGTAGAAGCAAACAAACACAAAAATCCAAGGGGAAGCTTGCGGATAGCAAGCTTTGGATTAGATTAAACGGATCAGACTCTAAAAGCTTTATATGTCTTATGGTTCAACTCATAAGAAATTTAAAGATCATAGTGAGCTTGAAAAGGATTGGTCTACTAAGTAAAAGTGGAAGACAATGTAAATATATTACATCCGATGAGTTTCTGTTTCAATCTACCCGTCCTACAATTTCAAGTACAGTATCTAAGTGTTTCTTCTAATCTGAAACTTTTTCTGCCTTAAATTGACCGGTTTAAGTGTTTTTTCACTCTTATGTTATTAAAATGCATAGTGGGGAGCAACTACTCCACTTTTGTCTAGCCTCATTGGAATGAAGTGTACTGTAGGCAACTTGCCACAGATTAAACAATCTCGGGCCCTTTTACTATTCTACACGAAGACACTTCTTGCCTCACTTTCTTGTGACACGAATCTAGCTAACGGAAAAATTACCTTTAGTCTCAATCGTATTCATCACAGAAACATGCTTACATCCAATCCAATAATTTACTTTACTCTAATGGTATGTTTCATTATACATAAGAGAAGATTCACCCCTGTTTGATTCAAAAAAAATTTCATGAATTGGAGAAGGAATTTTGTCAAAAACTAACTGGATTGCTTTACCCAAAACATGCTATCAACCATCAAGGTACAAGGAATGAGAGAGACCAATAGGACAGCATCAACAGTAAAAACTTTTTTATAATTTTCATAAAAAATGAGAGTGCTTTCAGAAACACCTCCTCCAAGCAATGATCTTCTATAAGAACTTCCCATACTTGGCGTAATTTTCAAAATTCACCATCCATGGCTATTGTGTGCTTTTGAAATCACCCTTGTCTTTTTCCAATTCATTTTCAGAAGCAGAATGAGGAGCATAACGTCACTTTGCAACAACGATATTGTAGACATTATTAACAACCAGCTAGTTTACTTAATTTCCAGTTGGGACATTGGAAACAGACACAGAGGGTTGTTAATGTGTGCAATCCTACCAAAACATTGAAAACACACAGGTTGCAACAACTAGGTCCTTAGCTCGAGAGTGCTAAGTTTCTTATTTTTCACAGTTCAGTATAGAGCGGCGGTGAAGAGCACATGAGGGGCCGAGAAATATAAAATATATTTTAAAATATAAAAAGCCGCTAACCTAGTTTGGTGCTGTGCCAGACCAGCGGCGGTGAAGAACACGTCAGCGACGGTGAAGAACACATCAGAGGCGGTGAAGAACACATCAGCGGCAGGAAGCTGATCAGCGGCGGCACTGAGCAGATCCACGACGGAGGCTAGGAAACAATGGAGTGGCGGCGTGCGGAGAAGATGAGGACAAATGACGAACGAAAGAGATTTGGAACGATGAGGAGAAACGACGTTGAAGTTGAGATTTGGCATTAGATTTCGAAATTCAAAATCCATGTGTCAGACTGTGACCCTACAATTGAGAAGAAATAAAAAATTTAATAAAATATAACAAAAAAATAATAAATATCTAAAGTTATATATTATGTTATCATCAGATATCAGAGAATTTTTTTTTCAACGATTATTTATTTTTAATTTATACTTTACATAATTATTATTTATTTACTTTTTATAAATCAACATTTATTTTTACATATCTTTCATAAAATTATTTTAATAGTTATTTCTTTTAAATCACTAACAATTATTTTTCTATTTATTTCAATTTACTTTAAAAACAAATTATTTTATTTTATTTATTAATTTAATAATATTATATTATCATTAGTTATTAATATAATATTATATATATATATATATATATATATATATAATAATCTTTTATATTATCTTCTTATAAAAATATATAAAATAAATTTATTTATAATTTTAAAAATTTATCGTTATTTTTTCTTTTTATATTTAATTCACTTTAATTTTAATAAAAGAATTATTTTATATATTAACTTAATAATATTACAATATTATATATATATATATATATATTTAAAAAGTTATATAAAAAAATTAATATAATATATATAATTAAATTACATCTTATTTACCAAAGTTTTTTATTCTAACTAGTATACTAACCCGTGCGTACGCACGGGACGTATTTGTTTTATTTTATATATTAAATAGTAAAATAGTAAAATTATGATGTAATGAAATATTATGAAAATTAAGTTATATTATTGTAAATGTTGTTATTCAAGTAATAAAATAGTAAATCTAAGTGATGCAATAATAATTTCAGTTTTAAATATAATAAATAGAATTGACATCACAATATAATATAGTTAATTGAGCGAACATTTTTTTACTTTTTTTATTTTAAAATTTTTTAGAATAATAATATAATTACTATTATATTTATTTAACCATTAAAAATACTAATATTAATATTAATATAAATTATAAATTATAAAAATTTAAAAAATTAAAACTCTATTTAACAAAAGTATTTAGTATAACAACATTTTTTATAATTGAAAAAAGCACACTTATAATAATAATACCATTATGAATAGTAATAATAATAATAATAAAAATAATAATGAACCAATAATAATAATAATATTTATGCTATAAATATTAATATTAATATTAATGCTAACACTAAGGCTAATGTCAACTATAATAATTTATAATTATATACAAAGATATACATTAACAACAAAACAAATAAAAATGACAAGTAATTGAAATACGATCCGTAGTAAATTAATTTAAGATGTGTGTCTAACTATAATAATAATATAGTAGTAATAATAACAACAACAACAACAACAACAATAATAATAATAATAATAATAACAATAATATCATTATAATAATATCTCGTAGTGATAAAAATAATAATAATAATAATAATACACTAACTAAATATGTAAAGAGATACACATTTTTTATGTCCTTTTTTTGTTTTTACATTTTTATCCTCTTAATTATTATTTATTCAATTTAAATAATTATTCATAATAAAAAATTATTTGTCAATTTTATTATTCTACTAATCATAATAATAGAAATAATTGTAGTTAATAATAATAATAATACTTATAGTTGGTAGTAATACTAATCATAATAATTATTAGTTAATAATAATAATAATTAATTCTTATTATAATTAGAGCTGATAATAATAATAATAATAACTATAATTAGAGTTATAATTGATAATAATAATAATAATATAAAAATAAAATAATAAATATCATGAAAATTAGGTTATATTGTTTTAAATATTATTATCAATGAAATGAATTTGTAAATTCAGTTTTAAATATAATAAATAAAATTAATATCACAATATGGTGTAGTTAATTGATTTTACAAAATAATTATAATAGTACATGACCCGTGCGTGTATGCATATTTTTTTATTTATTGCAAATATGTTTAGAATAATAATATAATTGTTATTATATTTATTTAACCATTAAAATAATTATAATATAAATATGAATTATAAATTATAAAAAATTTAAAAGATTAAAAATCTATTTAGCAAAAGTATTTAGTATAATAACATTTTTTATAATTAAAAAAACACTTATACTAATAACATCACTATGAATATTAATAATATTAATAATAAAAATAATAATGATACTAATAATAACAAACAAATGATAATAATAATGATAATGTTTATGTTATAAATATTAATGTCAAAAATACCAAGGTTAATGTTAACATACTAATAATCTATAATTACATATAAAGATAAATACAACAACAACCAAACAATCAAGAAGGACAACTAATTGAGATATGATCTCATAGTAAATTAAATTAAGATGTGTGTCTAACTTTTATAATAATAATAATAATAATAATAATAATAATAATAATATCATTATAATAATAATATCATGTAGTGATAATAATAATAATAATAATATCATTATAATAATATCCCGTAGTGATAATAATAATAATAATAATAGTAATAATAATAATAATAATAATACACTAACTAAATATGTAAAGAGATACACATTTTTTATGTCTTTTTTTGTTTTTACATTTTTATCCTCTTAATTATTATTTATGCAATTTAAATAATTATTCATAATAAAAAATTATTTGTCAGTTTTATTATTCTACTAATTTTAGTAACTATTTTTTTTCAATTCAAAAAATACCAAGACATAAAGATAAAATGAATAACAAAACAAATACAAAGAGCAAATAATTGTAATATGATCTCGTAGTAAATAAAAGTAAAATATGTGGCTAAGTATAATAATAATAATAATAATAATAATAATAATAATAATAATAATACCACTATGATAATATCGCGTAGTGATAAATTTTTTTTAATACTACTACTAATAATAATAATATTAATATTAATACAACTACATATATAAAGAGATAAACATTTTTGGTGTCCTTTTTATTTTATCAATTTTATCCTCTTAATTATTGTATTTTAAATTTAAATAATTATTTATAATAAAAAAATCAGTTTTATTATTTTACTAATTTTAGTAACTATTTTTTTAAATTGAAATAATTGTTCAAATGGAAAGATAAATGAACAACAAAACAAATAAAAATGATAAGTACCCACAGGTATCTGCAACGGTAGGAAACGAATGTTAAAAATAGATATCCACGGGTACGAATATTTTTTATACTCGCATGTTAACAGGGCGGGTACAAATATCATAGTATCCGTACCGTGGATACCCGTACTCACTAAACTTTAATTCATAAAAAAAATTCTGACCTAATTTCTTCTAAGCTGCACATCTTGTCTTCTCTTCTGTCTTCATTCTTCCAACTTCAAGTATTGGTATATTGTCTTCTTTTAGGTACACCCCTTGACATTATTGTCTTTCCTTTCTTTGAAATTGGACATATACATCAAACCCTATATAGACAGTGACATTTATGGTATGGTATGTTTGTTGTCAAATGATGAAATCAAAATAAGAATACTTAACACGTGGCAGTTGAGTTTTATTATTTGTTTATTTTATTTATTTGAGAAAGTGAGTTTATTGATCAAAGCACTAATTAAAAAATTTTCATTGTATTCAACGTCATTTTATATTTATTTTTATAACTATTTGGACTTGTATGAACTTGAGTTTATTTGAACATTATTCAAAATTTATGACAGTGATGTATTTTATTTTATTTTATTTGAATTTATGATTAAATATTTGTTTCTTAAATAATTTTGTAAATATCTGCGGGTACCCGTGGATACGTGCGGATATGAAAAAATAGGCGGGTACCCGATGAATATGGGTACGGATACGGGACAAATATTTATCCAGCAGGTAGAGTATGGGGAAACTACTACTCGTACCCTACTCGCCTTGTTGACATCTCTAAAAATGTGTATCTAACAATAATAATAAAAACAATAATAATAATAATATAATAATATTAGTACTATAATGATAGAAATAATTATAATTAATAATAATGATAATAATATTTATAGTTGATAGTAATAATGATTATAAATTATAGTTGATAATAATAACCCGTGACGGATCTTGACCAATAATTTTGGAGGAGCCAAAATAATTTATAGTAAAAAATTTTGAACTCATCAATAATTTATTCGGAATAAAAATCTCCAGTTATTCCTTTTTTAATGTAAATAACCATATTACATTCAAGAAATTCCTCTTTCATCTTATTCTAAATTTTGTTTTGATAATCTTCGTTGTAGAAAATGAAACATTAAGAGTTAAATAAAATGAATTAGAAAATCAATCAAGTAAACTATCTTTAATTTGTTTGTTTTTGTCAAAGATTGACATAATTCAATAATGGTAGAC
>Ga0214542_1007884_pt1 | contig 18150 bp, 5 predicted proteins | sample CNSS1metaG_FD_160096 | JGI IMG/M metagenome (GOLD analysis project Ga0214542, IMG submission 160096) | Root nodule microbial communities from cowpea collected in UCLA plant growth center, Los Angeles, California, USA - CNSS1 | ecosystem: Host-associated > Plants > Roots > Nodule | place: USA...
ATATATATATATACATATATATATATATATATATATATATATATATATATATATATATATATATATTTGGAAAATGAATTAGGCACTTGCATGAGATCTTATTTGATTATAAAGTTGAAATTAGGTAATTTAGAAAAGTATTTTAGGCTTCAAATTTGATTTAAGTAAATATAAATAATTATATTTTTGGTATTAGGTTATTCTTATAATGTATTAAATTATATTTATTTGCTTTCTAAAATATTAAATATGTTGACCAACATAAAATTTCAAAAACCAGTGTTCTTATTGAAGAAAAATTGTCATATATACAACCTTTGTTACAGAATAATTTTTTAAATTAAATTATTGTAAATCTTATTTTAAACCAGTAATTTTATCTACTATTATAAAATTGGGTTAAGTATGTTTTAGTCCCTGAACTTTGATCCAAAATTGGAATTCGTTCCTGTCTGAAACTTCAATACATTTTAGTCCCTAAACTTTAAAAATGAATGAATATAATTCTTTAAACTCAATTACGTTAACTCAACTTCTTTTAAGGTGTCGATCGCATTTTTCAATAGATATTGAACCAAGAATGTATCAAACAGTACAAAAAGCTTCAATATTAGCATGAAAATTGTTCGACACATCAAAAAAATTTAACATAATTTAGTTTAAAGAAATATCAGGAAAGATAATATATAATATATTTTATAAGCAACTTTATGATTGTAATCTATTGAAGATGTGAACTGAGAAACTTACCTGAAGATTTGTGCAGATAAATGTGAAGAAGAAGAAGAATTTAGGAGCAACTTGGCTGCGAAACACAATATTGATTGGAAGGTGTGGTGTTGTAATTTTAAAGAATGAAAAAAAATTGAGAAGGGAAAAGATGACATATAAGCAAAAAAGAAGTATGAAGTTCCTGAGTTTATAAGTAAGGTATAGAATTGATAAAGATGCTACTCATTCCTTAACTTTTGCGAGGTTTATGAATAACAAATTCTTTTTCCATGTTTGTGCTTTCGCCTCTGCCCAAGTTAGGAATATGCAATAAATGAGAACAAAATGTTTGATTAGAGAAACGCATTCTCAATACTGAAAAAGGATTTGTATCGTGACTTTAATTGCTTTAAACTCTCGATTTTGTTTACAAATCTTAATTGGTTTCTTAAATTTGTCACTTGTGTTAAGAAAATAATGTATTACATGATATTGTTAGTATGACGTAAAAGTAATAATATTATGGTGAGCGTCACGTCGTTGATTAGTCTCAATTTATTTCTGTATTTACTTTTTATTTTTTATGTTTATTATAACTTAATCTCAATTTAATTCTAATTTTTATTAAAATTAAATTAATCTAATCTCTCTCCAAATTTAACAAATTTAAATTTTATATAAATTTTATACTAATACTAAAATTAAATTTGATATTTTTATATAAATATTATAATGATATTTCTAAAATTACTTTAAAAAAAAAACATCTTTAATAAAATTAAATTTATATTTTACACTGAATTGTATCTAATTTTTCTGTTAAAATTATAAATTTAAAATTTATTTCAAATATATTTGAAATTTATATTTCAAAAAATTAATAATTAAATAATTTAATATATAAATATATAAATATTTGAAATATAAATTTAAATAAAAAAATAATATTAAAATATGAAATAATAAATTCATTAAAAATATACATTTCTTAAATATATAAATTTTAAATAAAATAAAATTTAAAAAAATAATAAGAAAAGTAGAAAAAATTACATACCGATATGTAATACAATATGAAATATTGTTAGTATAATATTAATAGAAATAACCTAATTGATATATATTTCAAAAATATAAGAGACAAGTTAAAATTTAAAAATTTAATTGAGGATTTCTAAACAAAACAAGAATTAATTGAGATTTTAAACTGATTTAAATTAGTAGTAAAATAATCACATTTAAAATTTATCTTAGAACAAAATATGAAAAGTTAGATAAGTTCGGGTGTGTATCAATTAGTCTGAAGATTAGAACAGCGTCGGCTATCCATTAGGGTGTACAGAGTCTCATTTCAGACTGCACCGCAGAAGTCCAAAGTTTAGAACGAAAATAATTCATAGTTCAGAACTAAAATGAAACTTAACTCTATACAAAAATTAAGAATCTAAAATCTATTTATCTTATTTAATATTATACAATTTAAAATACAAATTTTATATTCTAGACTATATAATCTAAAAATAGAGCTTTTTTTGGTTTTAAAAATAGGTCTGTACTTGGTTCTTTGTGGTAGGATAGTGTTCACAAGGTTATATAATATGAACAGGGTCAACATATAACATTTGAGATCAAATTGTGACAGTGAAATTTTAGAAAATTGAAAGGTTGAAAATTTGAATTGATAAGAAAAGTTTAATTTTCTTTTAAGTAAAGAAAATATTTACGAAGAAATTTATCCCAAAGTTAAAGTATTTTTTTTACATGAGCTCCATTATAATCTACTTTCTCTTTGCAAAAATTGGTAAATTACTGAATCAAAGCCATTCAAGACTTCATTGATCGTGTTCTCAAGTTGAGGATAACCCAAATTTAATCACACGTAAGATAAGTCGGTAGCCATTGCAGGCTCCTTGTTTTGCTTCATAAGCTCTTCCAGAAGTCATTTTAAACATTATTTAGTTTTAACTAATACAAAAAGAGTCATTTTTACTTGGTACGAGTTTATAAAAATTATATAAACGTTACCCATGCATGAAATGCTTTCAACAAAAATGGTATATATTTTTTTTAATATCTAATTTGTTTCTCTAATTTTATTCTATTTTTTAAAAATACCCATAATTTTTTATTTATTCAATTTGTTCTTTTAATTTTTTTTAAAATGTTCAATTTGGTCTTTTTCATTAGATTAATGTTGACGCCGTATCCATGTCACATGTCATGTTATTTTCATATATATACTTGATTTCAATCTAATCCTTTTATTTTTAATTTTGGTCCAATTTAGTCTTCTATTTTTTTTTAAATGAAACAATCAGGTCCCTCTCACATTTTAAACTAAATTAGTAATTAAATATAATTACAACTTATATATATACATTTATATATACATGTTAAATTTAAAAAAAAAATATTTATCAAAGTATTCCACCTAAATATTCAAATTTTTTTACATTTTACATAAAAAAATCCCTATTTAAATTTATAATATTTTAAACATTATTTAATTTTAACTAATACAAAAAAGTCATTTTTACTTGGTACGAGTTTATAAAAATTATATAAACGTTACCATGCATGAAATGCTTTCAACAAAAATAGTATCTCCTTTTCTTTTTTTCACAAAGACGAGGCTGAGTTAGGAGTGATCATGGATTGGATTTTTAATGATCCAATTCATATTCATTTTGGATCCAAATAATTGGATTAGATTTTCGATGCAAATCCATTTTTTTAGAAAAAGTAAATTGGATTTTTTTTTAAATATAGATCCAAATATTTGGATCAAGTTTAAATCCAAATCCAAATATGTGGATCAAGTTCAAAATCTAAAATCCATTTTTCATAAAATAAATTTAAATTAAATTTTCTAAAACTTGTGTCCATAGAGCTGACACCATAGAATTTGACAGATTTTTTGTTGGGGTCAAAGAGGCCAAATTTCAGCATGGGACGAACTCGACTGACTTTCGGCCGGGACTGACCGATTTTTGCGAGCCCAACCGAATTTTGGTCGAGCTCGACTTGGTCGATTTTGGCCAAATTTTGGCAGGGGTCGACTGGGCTGAATTTTGGCCTAGGTCGACTCGGCCGAATTTTGGCTGAGGTCGACTCGGCCAAATTCGAACGAATTTCGGTTGGGGACGACGTGACCAAATTTGGGCCAAGGTTGACTCAGCAAAATTTCAGTCGAGATCGACTTGACTGGATTCGACCGAATTTCGGCCAAGGTCGATTTTGCCTAATACAACCAAATTTTGGCCAGAGCCAACTTGGCCAAATATGGCCACATTTGGGCCAGGGCCTGATCATTCAAATTTCGGTCAATGTTGACTCAACTAAATTCATTGGTCAGGACCGACTCGACTAAATATGGCCAATTTTTTGTTAGGGTTGTCTCGGCCGAATATAGTCAAATTTTGTTTAGGTCGACTCAGCTAAATGCAGTCAAATTTGGGTCGGGGTCAACTCGACCAAATACTTCCAAATTTTGTCCATGACCAACTGGGTCAAATTTCGATCGGGACCGACTTGACTGAATTCGACCAAATTTCGTATAGGGTCACGCCAACTCAGTCAAATATGAGTAAATTTGGGCTAATCCGTCTCAACATTTAACTTAACCTAACCAAAAATATAAAATGAAAATTTGGATTGGATATTTTGGATTATCCATTTTGAAAATCTAGATTTAGAGAATGAATATCCAATCCATAAAATATATAAAATGTATATCAGATTGAAATCCAGATCCAATAAAATAAATTTTAAATAGATTGGATTTTTAATAAAATGAAAATTAAATGGATTGGATTAAAGAAAACGTGGATTAGATCATGAAAATTGAATTTTGTACCTAACTCTAGACCGAGTGATGCAAACTTCTCAACTAATTCCTCTTTATAGCACCAATATTCAATTGATTATAACCCATTGCAGTTATGAGTGATTTCATTAAGAAAGAAACTTTGTTTTTCAGCAAAAAGACTTCCATCTTCGTAGCTAATTCTCCTCACAACCTCTTGTTCATTTAAAATGTGCGATTGGCCTTTTTTAGTTTAAATTAAATCAAGTTTGAAGCTAGTTAATAACTTCATGGATCAAGTCAAACATTGAATATGTATTAATTAATATAGATTTGTCTCAACTATAAATATAATAATTATCAAGTGGAAAATTGGATGTATTATTTGAAATATATATATTCGTCAACTTGAAGTAGATTACTTTTGTTTAAATCTTTCTTTCTTTTTTAAGAAAAGTGAATATCTTTAGTTTTCATTGAATTTTCTTTTTGTACTCTTCATTTGGTACTTGGTACGTATATGCTGGTACATGCTGACGTTTTTTTTTTTTCATATTAATAATCGTGTATAATCAACATGTGATTCGATAATATATAACTTCAGAAATATAATTAAACAAAACTACACGTACAAAAGTACTGAAAGCCCAGAGGGAATAATTAAAACTCCAATTAATTGGAAGAAATTGGTTCAATAACTATAGATAAATGGTAAAATGAAATGAACATTTTCTAACGAGCGAGAATGCATATTAATGTAAGAGACAAGTATATTTTCTCAGTCTCCCAAAAAAAATTAAATTTTAGAAAAATTTATGAGATTGTTTTAGAAACTAACTTATTATAAACTAATTTCAGTTTATACAAATATTTATAAAATTGAAATTAGTTGACATTGAATACTTCTTTTAATTTGAAGAGCTAGTAAATTAGCTGTGGTGTTACTTTTTCTAATTTTTTTCGTTATTAATTTTTGCTGTTTTTCTCATGCAAGTTACTTGTTGAAGAGCAAGCGACAGTGACGAAATTGATGGCCTTCTTCGACAACTAAACTCACAATTCCTCGTTGCCATGGCGACCAAGTCAGAAGTTTAGCTTTACCACACTATCTACTGTACGAAGTTTTCAATGCTGATACACTTATATATTATATTATAATCCACATGTTGCTTCTCATGATTCGTAACATTTATTTGCAAGTTATTATAACAAACATTTTTCATTTGACCTGTTGTTGTGTTCTTCCAGCAAGAGCTTATGATCTGTTTCCCGTTCTAAGGTAAAACCATCAAACCAGTGTGGTTTTGTAGCTGCTGCATGTGCATGTCATTTTGAACATATACATATCTTGAAAGGGTATTCATATAAATTCTAGTTTAGTTTTATTACAGCTTCTGAGCTTTTCAACTAATAAAGAAGAGTCAGAAATCCATGAATGTCTCTAACTGGTTTTGTTGTTGCCAGGGCAAGAAAAAACACTTAGCAAAGTTTATTAAGGGAAAAATATTGAATAAGTTGTGGCCGTTTCAGCTAATAAGATGTATCTTTCAAAGGGATGTTGTAAGTGTGAAGAAGTTCTTCTGCTGTTTTTGTGTTTATACTGCTACTTTCTATTGGCTACTGGTTTGATCACCGATCCAACTGAAGGTATACCTTTTTACTTTTCCTGTTTTTCAATTTCCCCAATTTTTTCAAGTTTCTATTCTACTAGTATCTTTTTAATCATTCATTAGCGATTCTAGAAGTGATATATTATTAGAAAATCTCATATTATATAGGATTTTTTTTACAAATTTGTTAAAATAAATTAAAAGAAAAGAGTTTTTTTTTCTATTTTTTTAAGAATTTTAATTGACAGGTAATTTCTTTGTAAGTAATTATTTATTACCAAATTATAAAATTTGCAAGTATTTCCTACAAAATTTGTTGTGAAAAAGTGTTTTATACAAAATATTTTACAAAATAATTGGCAGCAATTTTCTACAAAATTTTTTTTTCATAACAAAATTTATATATACTTTTAAAAAAATTTTCAAAATAAAATTGACAGAAAATATGAGTTTTTTTAGTATATGGTGTGGGTTTCAAGGTGTGTGCTACCACAAGATTTATTTTCTTCAACTATGCATACCAACAATTCTTCTAATAACATTCTTTTATTCTTTATTAATGAAAATTGATTCAAAATTACACAATACTAGAGAAGAAAAAACTGTATCAACCAAATTTTATGTTTTTTTTTATCAAATTTTAATTAATGAAATAATAATGTAATTTTCATGTATGTTTTCGCAAACATCATGTCTATTTATGGCTTTATAAATAGTAATATTCAGATTCACTCACTAAACATATTCAATCATAAAAACAAAATCTCCTTTGTAGAATGATAAGAAAAGAAAACATAACACGCTTATAACAAAATATATCTAATGAACGCGTGGGTTTAATCCTCAAGTTAAAGTTAGAAAATAAGCATATATTTGTACATTAAAATTGAGATTTAAGGGGGAAAAGGAGAAATATCAATATGAACACAAGTTTTAAAACTGATTAATTACTTGCGCATTTTTTTTCTAGAAGAATTAAAATTAAATAATGGTCAAGTTAAGTTTATTTATCGAGTGGTGAAGTCAACTGTCACGAGGGGACAAAAAAGTCTCCACTTATCAGGATTCAGATTAATAATATGAAAATCGATTGGCCCTCACGCGCATAGAAATAAAATTGTGTAATAAGATGAAAATAAAATACTCTTGTCCAATAAAGTATCAATTTATAGAATTGAACTATGATATTTTATTCACTTATAGACTTAATGAAAATTTTAAACCTAATACTTCATTTCTTTTGACAGGTGATTAGTTAGATGAATTTAATGCTTATTATAAAAAATTAATAAGTAGGGAAAATTATTAAAAGATTCTCTTAATTTCAGATAACTCTTAAACTTACAAGTTTATCTATATGAACATGTTATTTAGTAGTTATATTAAACAACATGTGCACATGTTATATCCCTAATCATCACATAAACAAATTCAAATTATATGGTCATAATTAGTTTAAAACTATGAATTACAAAATATTTTAAACAAAGAAAAAAATACTTATAAGGACATGATGTCATGGAATTTGAATAAATAATTTAATAGTTTTGATATTTTTATAAAAAGCCAAACTAGCTCTTTCATTAATGGTTTGTTTTACAAATATACTCTTAATTTTGAATTATATTTATCGGAGTTTCTTAAATTGTATGCTTTTGAGAGTCTAACTTTATCTATTCTAAAAGAAATGAGAGAGATTAAAAGAACTAAAAATAATAAAAGCATTTAGGAAGCAATAAAATTGAAACAATACACATTAGTTGAGAGAGTAAAAGAATTAAAATTAATAAAAACATTTAAAAAATAACAACATTATATGATTGGTTAGTGTTAAGGATAATTAAGTTGGAAAATAAAATGTACAGAAATTTTAACATTACTTATTATTTTTTTAATTTTTATAATTGAATCCTCTGTTAGTTTCCTTTGTATTATATTGCAGTGCACTTTTAAGTAAGAACAAATGGTCTCTATTTGAAATCTTTCTCTTAGAAAGAGCTCTTAGCCATTTGTTTCATAGCTTAAAAATTTTAAACATATCCAAAAGAACATTCCAAATTGTTTTTCATCTCCCTCTTTCGACAGATTCTGTGAATAAACAGAGTAAGTATGACAAGACTTTCCCCAAGTAGATTTTCACCTCTGAAAAAATATATACATAATTAATTCAAAACTATTAAAAATTTAAGAAATGTTAAGAAAGACAGGTGTAAATTTTAAGAGTAGAATAATCACTTGATACGATGTTTAATGTGTTTTCATAGATTTTTATTGACAATATATGATTTCATATGCATTATCTTGCAGTTGACGCATTAAGAATCATAAAAGGAAGTTTGATAGATATTAATGGAAATTTGAGCAACTGGGATCGCAGAGATCCATGTACATCTAACTGGACAGGAGTTATGTGCTCCGATACAACACTAGTGGATGGCTATCTACATGTTAAACAACTGTATCACTTTAATTCTTCACTCTAAACTCATTCTTATTCTTCTGTATAAGCCATGTTAACTCGTTTTCTTGCTTCAAACACATTCACAATAGTTTTCACTTTTATATTTTCCTGTCTGTAGGCATTTACTGAACATGAACTTGTCTGGAACTTTGGCACCAGAGATTGGACGCTTATCTTATCTGGAAGCCTTGTAAGGCTGTAGCTGCATTCATGTTTCTAATCACATATGAACATTGTCAATTTTGCAATTTCTAGATTTCACAGTTTTTCAAGATTATAATAGCTTCTAATTACTTTCTTCTAATAATAAAGCTTTTACTTTATATTCTTGGAAGGGACTTTATGTGGAATCACATAACTGGGAGTATACCGAAGGAAATTGGCTTTATCAATCCTTTGAGACTGTTGTAAGTTGAAATAAATTTTTCTTCTTGGCCGGTAGTAACTCTGTAGTTTTTGTCACCTTAGTTGTTCTGAGTCCTTTTACTCACATTAGTGCACGAAACAGTGTTGTCTTAGTAAGTTGAAGTTAAATTACTTGTTTCTGTCTGTAATTTTGCAGACTTCTGAATGGAAATCAACTAACTGGTGAGTTACCAGAAGAGCTTGGGTTTCTTCCATTCCTGATTCGATTGCAAATAGATCAGAACAATATCACAGGACCTATACCTTTATCATTTGCAAAACTCAACACCACTGTACATTTGTAAGGTTCTCTACAATGATTCTTTACATTAAAAACTTGTTACCTGAATTTTTTTTGTTTCTCTTCTACCTTTGTTTTTCTTTCTCAAGAAACGCAATAAAAATAGTGTTTTCCCCTACTTGAGCAGTCACATGAACAACAATTCACTCAGTGGGCAAATACCAGCACAACTCTCCAGCTTAGGAAGCCTTCTTCACCTGTAAGTTATTTGGTGACATGATTGCAGTTATTCACATATTTTTCTTGGTTTTATTTAATCGTTCACAGACAAGCCTATATATGTTGTTGACAAGATGTATTTCTGGACTTTCAGTCTTCTTGACAACAACAACTTTACAGGACATCTTCCCTCTGAGCTCTCTGAGATGCCAAGCTTAAAGATTCTGTATGATTTATTATGTGTTGTATGGTGTATGCATGTCTTTAAGCTCATCTGGTTTTCGTTTTGTTTTGGCTGAATCAGACGCATGTTCTTTATAAAGTTGATGACATCTCAGTTTGCTTCCACTTGGTTTGAATCTCTGTTGGTTGTTCCACTTTTCTTTTCTTATATCTGATTATATAACCTTATTAGTTAACATGTCAGGCTCTATAAATTATATATAATCTTATTTCAAATATAAGGTACCATTGGATCAGTTATTTCCTTTGTAACATATTCTTCAGATATTAATTTCCATGAATTTATGTTATGCTGCTCCCTCCCATCCATAATATGTAATCCTTAAAAACTGACCTTGTGATGTATAATATTCAATTTCATGTGGGTGGCAGAACAGGGCGGGGGCAGAGAATTACATTGACTAGGATCAGTATGTACTTTATCATTTTATTTAATGTATTTCATGGATCTTCTGGTTCTTGCAGTCAACTTGATAACAACAACTTTGGTGGAAATAGCATTCCACGTTCTTATGCAAACATGTCAAAATTGATAAAACTGTAAGTCCATTTTTTATCCCTTCTCTGTAAGTATGTTAACACTACAAAGCGACCTAAGGTGCTGGGAATCTTTGTGATCTGATGTACAAAGGAATTTCAGTTAAACATTGGAATTGAATTTAAGTATAAAGGTCCAAAATTTAAAAAAAAATAATAATCGTGGATATTGTTTAGTGGAAAAATGATAGTTAGAAAGTTTATTAACCGGTTGAATACGCAAAAACGATATAGAGGTTCAAATTGTTTTAGAAAAGTTTTATTTCCTCTAATGTAAGGTTGATTATATGTTGTTATTTGGTTACTTGGTTTTATCAGGAGTCTTAGGAACTGCAACTTGCAAGGACCAATCCCTGATTTGAGCACGATACCACGCCTTACGTATCTGTAAGAATTCAACTCAGTTTATGCATTGATTTCTAGGATTCTAAAATGAAGTGCCTCACTTGGCATGATGATGTACTTGTTCAAAAGACAGTACATCTAAGACTCTAACGGTTTCTACTAATTGTTGTTTGTGTATATTCCAGTGACCTCAGTTTGAATCAGTTGAATGAATCCATTCCAACTAATAAGCTTTCAGACAATATCACAACCATGTAAGAACCTCTATTGCTTAAATAACTTACAAATCTTCAAAATATGGATATTCCTCTGTTCACCATTTGGTGTGACAATCTTCAAAATATGATTATAATGATTTCATATTATTTTACTGTTTGACCTCTGAAGTTGTCTGCAGTGATTTCTCAAACAATAATCTTATTGGAACTATTCCATCCTACTTTTCTAGTCTTCCACGTCTTCAAAAGCTGTAAGTTGTCTTCTTCTTTTTGATCCTCATCCTTTCTTCTACAACAAACAGCATTGAATTACATAACCAACGTTGTAAACTGTTTGAGTTTATATATACCACCTTACGTCACAACATATTTTGACGTATTCCAAATTAATTAATATATGTTTTTGATTTCTAATTATGTAAAAATTGTTGTAAAATCAATGATTAATGAACACATGTCTTTCTCTGACAGGTCAATTGCAAACAATTCACTGAACGGAAGTGTTCCTTCTACCATTTGGCAGGACAGGGTTTTAAATGGATCAGAAATGCTTCGCTTGTAAGACATGAAATAATAATTGGGCAACTTTTCTGTCGTACCTATATGTGGAAGCATGCGTATGTGTGCCCTTTTTCCTTTTCATTTTGATGTTCTTCTCATATTTCAGGGACATGGAAAATAATCAACTTACAAGCATATCAGGCAGTACAAATCTTCCTCCAAATGTCACCCTCTGGTATGATTCTCACCTTATTTCTTTTCCAGGTTCTAAATTTTCATTCTTTTAAAACTCAGGCTTTACACAGTCACCCCAGTTACACACTCACTCTAATCTCTGCATTTAAATTTATCATTTCCTTGTTTTCATTCTATATGTCTTAAGTTTGACATTCCCACTTTAAATTTATTACGTCTTTATATCAGTAAATTTGTAGTGTTTATTTTTTGACATCTCTGAAACTTATGATTCAATATGTATACAATCCAAGATTAAAATTCATTTTTTTGTCATTCACAATTTATATTTGAATTGAGATTCAATAACTGTGCTTTGAAAGTTACTATTTTTCAGGCTTGAGGGAAATCCTATGTGCTCAAATAATAACACCTTAGCTCAGTTCTGTGGATCTGAAAGTGACATTAGCGTCAATGGTAACTTCAGTGTTACCTGTCCCACCCAAGCATGCCCCCCTCCCTATGAATATACTGTGGACTGTTTCTGTGCTGCCCCGTTGGTTGTTAACTATCGATTAAAAAGTCCAGGATTTTCAGATTTCCGCACTTACACGAATGCATTTCAGAGCATGATGTCAAGGGGTCTTAAAATACGTATTGATCAGTTCTATATTCACAAATTTGAATGGGAAGAAGGTCCTCGTTTGGGAATGAACTTGAAGCTTTTTCCCATGTATGTTGATAATAACAGCTCTCATCTTTTCAATACAAGTGAGGTTCTTCGGCTCAGAAACTTGTTCTTAGACTTTGATCTTCCAACCAATGACTTGTTCGGACCTTTTGAGCTTCTAGACTTCATTCTCCTGGATCCTTACAGGGATGGTAAGTCACAGAAACTTCTTACGGTTCAGTCTATTAATTGAATTGTTCGTATAACATTTTTGTACTTGTGTCAGTAGTTCTCCTGTTCTTGTTAGTATAATTCATGTCTCATACTTTTTATGTGTCAGTATAAGTCATTTTTTTTATTTGTTTTACGTTTATTCTCATACTTTTTATATTATCACAGTGATTGTTGCCTCTCCAAGTTCAGGGATCAGCAAAGGAGCACTGGTTGGAATAGTCTTGGGTGCAATTGCCTTTGCAGTTACTTTTTCTGCAATCGTTACAATGCTCGTATTGAGAATACGTTTGAGAGATCATCGTACACCTTCCAAACGGACAAAAGGTGAGTACCTTAAAATGAATAACCTAGCCTATGATTATTTCTTCTCTTTGACTTGTCTCCAGTGCTTTGCTCTGTCACAATCCGAAGTCTAGATCTTACTATGAATTTACAAATGCAAACCATTTCTACTTTGTTCTTAACTAGTCAAGAATGTGGTGATCAAGATACATGTTAAACACAGACTTCTGTTTCTTTCACAGCATCTAGGATCTCAATAAAAATTGAAGGGATAAGATCATTTAATTTCGAAGAAATGGCAGGCGCTACGAACAATTTTAGTGACTCTGCTCGAATTGGACAAGGTGGGTATGGGAAGGTTTTTAAAGGTCTTCTTCCTGATGGCACTGTTGTTGCCATAAAGCGTGCACAGGAGGGTTCCCTGCAAGGTGAGAAGGAGTTTCTTACAGAAATAGAATTGCTATCAAGGCTACATCACCGCAACCTTGTGTCTCTTATTGGATACTGTGATGAAAAGGGTGAACAGGTAATTTTTAGTTTAAAGTTCAGAAATGTAAACTCTAACCGAACCTGTTATAGTAAAAGCTTTAGTAATCTTTGATTCTTGATTTATTTTTGAAAGTTCTGTTTCCATAACTTCAATTATGTTGTCGTGTTGTGTTGGATGCACAAGGATACGGATTGTACAAAAGGATGTAAATGCATAGAATAACTATCTCTTAAATGCTAGTTCATTCTGGGAATGGTTTATTTTCTCCGTCTGATTTACAATTTTGGACATGTAGATTTTGGTTTATGAATACATGCCAAATGGAACGCTAAAGGATCACCTCTCTGGTAAATCTTGTACCTGTATATCTAATTCGTTGCACTGTCTGATAACTTAATATAATGTCAGTTACATTTTATAGTTGAGTCTGTCATAAAACGAAGTCTTGTTTTCTGGTTTTTCTCTGAACTATATGCACTTGATATTTTTATGACAGTTTATTCAGAAAAACCTCTTACTTTTTCCATGAGGTTGAAGATTGCTCTTGGGTCAGCTAAAGGTCTTGTGTATCTACACACGGAAGTAGATCCTCCAATATTTCACCGAGATGTGAAGGCCACCAATATATTATTGGACTCCAAGTTCACTGCAAAAGTTGCTGACTTTGGACTTTCACGACTTGCCCCAGTCCAAGATACACAAGGAAACGTGCCTGGTCATGTATCTACTGTGATAAAGGGGACCCCGGTAAGGTTTTCATCAATGGGTTTTGTTTTTCTCTGAAATTGAGTGTGTTCATATTCAGGATAAAATTAGAAAGAATGAAACACCATTCTACATTATTTAAATATAAATGTTGAACGATGCATTAGTAGTACACATGACCCTACCATCCCACCCAACCTTTTGTAGTCACTAGGATCAATTTCCTTATGTTCTCATACCTTTGGTAATTTTCAATGTCATGAATCTAACCTTTTGCCAACAATACAATCCCTCCAATCTTCTTCATATAACTCTCAAAAGTTTGCCTTTTTGTGGAGGTGGGGGGAAGGAAAATATTTAGAAATATGTGTCTGTCTACTACAAGGAAACAATCATTTACCTACATGTGTTCGCTACCTTCAATATATACCAACCACCGATTCCATAAATACCTGTGTTTGTTCTCTTTAAATGCTATGAATTTTGTTTTTCCATCGTATCTTCATTAAATCACATACAACACCATCATTTTCTGGTGGTTTTGAACCTTCCCTAGTGATTTTCATTTTCGTTTGGTTTATCACCGGTCTACTAATACCTAGATTTAGTCATGCACATCTTAGTAGTTCATAATACGCTTTATACTTCTTGAGAGAATTACAAAATAATATGAAATTTTGGATTTCTTAACATACTAGAAAATGTGATGACGGTTTCTCAACAACCATTTTCCAGCAAGTGCACTGGTGCGTAGTAGTATCAACAAGTATCGTATCCACATGGATATAGCAAGTATATTGGAAGTTTGATTTTTGGATTTTTTTTTTTTTATTGTGGTGAAGAGTGCATGTAAAAATAAATAGTAGTAATTAGATTGAGTGGAGTAGAGGCTATCAATTGATTTCATCTCATCTTCTTCTACTATACCATTACCATATTGTTAAGTTATTATGCAAATCATTCAATGTCTTAGGAGTACTCTTTCTATGTAGACTGAGGTTCATCCTGATACACTAAAACCTAAGGATTTCAAATCCAGTGTGATTCCTCAACTTCCGGTAGAATGAATCCTTGCTTTAATGTGCAAGACTCTCTCCTCTAACATCCCTTTTGCTACTTAAATAAGCATCAGTACAGGTATGATGATTGATTAGACCTTAGTTTGATATCAGTCTTTCAACTCAATCCAACCAGTGAAATAGGATGAGTCGTCAATTCATCCACACAAGTTGAGACCAATCTTCCAACTCAAATCAAATTCTTGAAATAATATGAGTGATCAAGTCATCATTAAGCATAAGTCAAACCACAAATAATTGAATGAAAGCAAACATAAATACTCAAGAAGTAAAAGTATATAGAATCAGAATTGATTACATCAAACATGGACACGAGGGAGTTCAGCTACTCAATGCCTGAAATAAGAACCCAAGGTCTTTATTTATACAAATTTTTGGGCGGTGCTCAACCCAACTTTTAGCGCTCAGCCATGCGCCGCCTTAAGTGTTGAGCACATTCTTTTGTGGCTTAACCATGCACCGCCTTAAGTGTTGAGCCCATTCTTTCGTGGCTCAGTCACGCATTGCTTTAAGCGCTGAGCATATTTTCTTGTGGCTCAATCATGTACCGCCTTAAGTGCTGAGCACATCTCTCGTGGCTTAGTCATGCACCTCCTTAAGTGTTGAACACCAGTTTGTTGTAGCTCAGCTTCAAAAGTCATATTCTGGTCCTTCCTTAACCGTCTTACTAGAGCTCAACCGTGAATTTTGGGACTCAGCTACATCATTTTTAATTCTTCGAGAAATTGCTGCAAAATCAATAAAAATTCATCAATTTCTTATTTTTCTTCTTTTTAATACTTCATTCTATAATTATAAGCTGAAATGAGTTGTTTGCTTACAAGATATGATCAATTAAAACTTGATAAGTGTCATGTTTATATGAAAACTTTACGCATTGTAGACACTTATCAAAATGCTACTAAATAATTATAATTATTTTTATATGACAGTTAGGTTGAGTTTATATGTTCAAACAAATTAATCTCTTCGTAGTTTGTTGACTGTTTTAATCATGCAGGGTTATATTGATCCAGAGTACGGCTTAACTCACAAATTGACTGACAAAAGTGATGTTTATAGTCTCGGTGTTGTGTTTCTAGAACTTGTGACTGGGAGGCCACCAATCTTTCATGGTGAAAATATTATTAGACAGGTATGCTTTGCTTTCTCTTCAAGATTATTCCTATACTTTTCAGAATTACATGAAAAAAAAAAAAAAAACATTCATCTGCTGTAGTTTTTGTTGCAACAGTCATCTTACCTTCATACAATCCATGAGTTCAAATTTTTCCTGCTAAACTCCTGTCATCTCAAGTTTTTGTCTGTGTCTTTTCGGGAACACTGGAGTTGTGTTAGTAATCAAATCTTACTTGGAACTGTTCCCGAGGGTTGTTTTTTTCCTTGATATATTTACTGAAATCAAGCAATAATGCCTTCCAATCATTATTGTGTTATATAAAAAAATCCCATCTTCTAGGAATCACTAGAAGAATACAAAACAAGGGGAACGAATATTACAGGAGCATTCTAAGATTTATTCAAAGATGGATAGAAGCAGAATACAATTCAGTTACAACCCTCTTTTATTCCGTGATAACATAATGTTGACATACTTTGAATTTAATTTTTTTTTTTTTCAGGTTAATATGGCATACGAATATGGTGGATTGTTTTCAGTTATTGATAAACGGATCGGCTCTTATCCTTCAGAATACATGGAGAAGTTTTTGACGTTGGCCTTAAAGTGTTGCAAAGACGCACCAGACGAGCGACCTAAAATGGCAGAAGTGGCTAGAGAGCTAGAAAACATGTGCTCAATGTTACCTGAGACTAACGCTGTGGAAGCAGAACATGGGACAAGTGGTTATGGAAGAATAATATCCAGTTCACAACCTTCATCATCATCTACTCATAGGACTCCTTTTGTTTCAGAAGATGTGTCTGGTAGTGACCTTGTCAGTGGAAAGATACCCACCATTAGACCTAGATAAAACTTCAAAAATATCACCTACCTGGAACAATGAAGCCATCACATGTACTATATATCACACAGTCATGTGTTTTGTTGATGTTTTTCTATATTTACCTATTTTAAGGTTAATTGACAGTGAATTGTTTCGTAAGTTATACACCCATCAGTTTATCTTTTTTACGTTGTGTAAATGGCTGAAATACTGGCAGTGTCACTGCTGCATCAACCACTTGTATTTTCTTCGATTGTCACTTCATCTCTCCAAGAAAATACAGCTAGCTTCATATTGAAGCGCTTAGTCTTCCCATTAATATGATTGTTGATTGTTTATGTAAGATATTTTAATTAAATGAATATATATTATGCATAATATTACAGTCTATGCGATGAGTCTGTAATTATATTTTAATTTGTTTTTACTTTAGTTTAGGTATATTATATATTATTGAAGAGTTATAAAACTTAACCTTTAAAAGATATTTATTATACATTACAATTTTTTTTTCACTTTAAATTTATTTGTATTTTAAAATTTAATTTTGCATGACATCTTACATATGGTTTTGTTATAAAAGATTTGTAATACGTACAACCAATTTTTACCGTTTTTTTTTCTTAACAAAAGTTTTTCGCAATTCTTTTCTTTTTGTTAACCATTCGGGATACGCACATCCTATTTGATAACAAAAAAATTACTTTTTTAAGTTAAAAAATCAATTGAAAAAGTTTATTAGAATAAATAATAAAATAAATATATATCTCAAAAATAATAGTAGTAGTATAAAAAGTAATAATTTATAAAAAAAAATGAAGAAGTTCATAACAAATGACTGAAAACTCTAAAAAGTTGTAAAAGACTTGATTATACTTATAGAATAAAATATTATATTTCACATAAATATAAAAAAAATTATTATTATTATTTATACACAATTATAATTAGTCATAAATTTTTTCTTAATTTATAAATTGAATAATAAAATAAATTTGAATATTGTATTGTAAAATAACAAATATAACAATTAAAAACTTAATAAGAGGTAATAATAATAATAACAATATAAACAAAATAAAACTGATATCATTGTTGTTTACTTAGTGATAAAATTGGAAAAAAAAATGAAAGAGATTACAGATTCAAATTCCTCTACTAATATACTATTAATTTATAATTAATAATTATTGATAAAAAAAAATGATGATGACTAATCAATCACCTTCGGCATCACTTGTTTTGTATTTTTTTTTTTTTTTTTTTTTTGTAAA
>Ga0214542_1007886_pt1 | contig 18148 bp, 11 predicted proteins | sample CNSS1metaG_FD_160096 | JGI IMG/M metagenome (GOLD analysis project Ga0214542, IMG submission 160096) | Root nodule microbial communities from cowpea collected in UCLA plant growth center, Los Angeles, California, USA - CNSS1 | ecosystem: Host-associated > Plants > Roots > Nodule | place: USA...
GTGATTTATATATGTCTATATATATATATATATATATATATATATATATATATATATATATATATATATATATATATTTAAAGTTTTATTATTTTAATTTAAATTATTTTCCAATTTTTTTTAAAATTTTATTTATTTTGTTGATATTATTATAATTATTTTATTTATATATTTCATGCGTATAGTATTTTATATTTTATTTGAATTTTTTAATTTTATTTAAAATTTAAATATTTAATTTTAATCAAATTTTTAAAATTTTTTCAATTATATATTTTTTTATGTTTCTAAATTTACATTTATTTTTATATAATTTATTAAAAATTTAATAAAAATAAAAAAGAATTAAAAAAATTATATTTAAAATAACATATATAAATAATATATAAATAATGAAATTTAAAATTAAAAAAAGTGAATATATATATATATATATATATATATATATATATATTTGTATATATATTTTCTTTTTTATCCTTTTTTAATTTAAAGTTTTATTATTTTAAAACGAATTTAAATATTAAAAAAAATTAAATGAAACAGAATAAATTTTTTATTTTTTTGTTTTTTGAATTTAAAGTTTAATATTATTTTAACTTTACTTATTTTTATATTTATATTTATTTTTCAGTATATTAAATAAAAATAAATAAATATATATATATATATAGATATTAATATTTTTTTAAAAATATATATTAAGAAATATGAAAACATAAAAAATAAATAATAGACTAAAAAAACAATTAAAAGTTAAAAAATATAAATTTAAAAAAAAATAAAAAATATTCAAAATAATATTTGTTTTTTGACTTGCGAAAGTCAACTTTTGGGAATGTTTTTTGACTTCCGGAAGTCAACTTTCGGAAATATTTTTTGATTTTCGAAAGTCGATTTTCGGTGATAATATTTGACTTTCGGAAATCGATTTTTGGTGATACATTTTGACTTCTGGAAGTCGACTTCTGGTGATATATTTTGACTTCCGAAAGTTATATATTTTCACTTTTGAAAATCGACATAATTTTGGAGATGTGGTGTCTACGGGTTTTCTTAAATGGTTAAAGAGTCTTTGTAAATTTAAAGAAATTTTGGAAGTGTAAAAGAAATTTTGGAGGTGCAAGAAGAAATACCCTCTATTCCATTATTATACTATTGTCATATATATACTTTGAGCTATTTGCTTTTAAATATTGAGTAAAAAATATCTTATTTTTATTAGTTTCACATTATTAAAAATGGGGTATTACATATAGTTCTTTCTTTTTATTAATCACACTTTAAAATGTAATTTTTTTGTTGTAAAATTCATATTAATATTAATATATTTTAATATTATATATAAAATATTAATTATATATGTATTCACATAATATATAAATATAATTATATTAACATAATATTGATTTTATATCAAATTACTATTTATGATATTATTATTTGTGTTAACATTTTATAATATCGATATATTTATAGTTATTATCTTATTTATACACATGCGGTGCGGAGACATATACTTCGCGGTTTGTATATTAGCATTTTAATTGTACTAAGAAAAAAAATAATTTCTGAAAATTATTCTAAGAAAATATATGTAGTAGTATTTCAAGTAAGAAAAAGTAATTTAAATAGTTTTAAACAAATGTATATTATTTTAATAAATAAAAAGATTATTTTTATTTATTAAAGAATATAATTATCTATTTACAAAAAAGAATTTAATTAAAAATTATCTTTTATAATATCAATATTTTTATTTTTATTTAATTTTTTAGCTAACACTGCCACCGAATCATTCAACCAGTTCTCATCTTCGAGCTCCGATGGGGAGCCTGTGGCGCGCAGCGCTAGGCATGTCGGAGAATTCCACCAACTACGACGGCGTCGAGTTTTGGTCCAACCCCGAGCGAACTGGATGGCTCACCAAGCAGGGCGAGTACATCAAGACCTGGCGCCGCCGTTGGTTCGTCCTTAAGCAGGGCAAACTCTTCTGGTTCAAGGACTCCGCCGTCACACGCGCCTCTCGACCACGCGGTGTCATCCCCGTCGCGACGTGCCTCACCGTCAAAGGCGCCGAAGACATCCTCAACAAGCCCCACGCATTTCAGCTTTCCACGCGCTCCGACACCATGTATTTCATCGCCGATTCCGAGAAGGAGAAGGAGGACTGGATCAACTCCATCGGTCGCTCCATCGTCCAGCACTCGAGATCCGTCACTGATTCCGAGATCGTCGATTATGATAATAACTCCGCCCAGCGCTGATGACGTGGTGCTCTGCTATCCACTTGCCTCGTTCGGTGAATTCTCCTTTTCTTTTTCCGTTTTACTGTGTTTGCGTACATTATAATGATTATTATTACATCAATCGCCGATCGTGCTCGTTCTTGCGAGGAATCTCTGTTAATGTAGCTGAACTGCTATGAAATTGTAATGTTTTTGGGTTTCGTGGGTTGGTCCAATCTTTTCGATGTAATAGTACGGTGAAAGCTTATAACAAGTTATGCATTAGAGCTCTCATCCGATCATAATTCAATCAGAATTTGGGAAATAACAGAAAGTAAAGGAATTTTGTTTGTTGTCCTCTTCCTACTCTGGATCAATGGAAACCCAAGGTCCAAGAATGGTGTCAAAAGGAAGCTTTCCCATAAATTGGAGAAGGAAAACACGCAAACACTTATTGCGTGACAGCAGATTGATATTTGATCATTTGTTAGTTTAAATATTTTTTATTGTCTTGTCTCAAGATATATTGTTCCTCCAGTAATAAGGATTACTACATGGCTATAACAACAAAACAATTCATAGTTTAATTTAATGCCTAGTTACATCTAGTTCTCATTTTTTCTCAAAGTTATTAGAATAATCAGAAGTAGTTATCAAATGCTGCCAACAAATGCTTTACTCTCTCCTTATTGTTATCTTGGTGTTTACAAGGATGATATTAATGCCTCTCAATGATCATGACAAATGATTTTTTTATGGTTTACCATATGACTTACATAGTTAACTGTGCCTTACCGCATTTCACCACAGAAATTATATGTTCACATAATTTACAACCAATGGAAGGAATTAAAGACTTAATTACTGAAATAATGGGCTGAACAGAACGCACCTCAATGATGATCACAACACCTAATGGGGAAGTACGACCTTGTGTGAAATTCAAGAACTCTGACAATGTTATCAATGATCCTTTCTCGTTAAATTTTGGGTTTCTATACAAATTCAAGGTGCTAAACGGGTTCAGCATTGAGGCTGCAGGAAAAATGAAGAAAAGAAAAATACAGCCGTCAAACATTTGTTTTTACATTTTTATATTTTCGTATATTGATAGGTAAAATATACTAAAATATATGCATACAAAAGGAAATGCAACTGAGGGCAAAAAAAAATAAAAATCATGAGATTAGTCTTTCAAGCAGAAAGAAATAACTTGGGATTTGTCAGATTAGGTATCAGTGCACCTCTTTCTGGTCATGAAAACACGAAAAGAATTATGAGAAGTAAAATTTATTATCCTGTGAAGGGAAGATCAAAATCCATTTTGTCCCAATTATTCCTGATACATGATTTGCTTGCATTGTGTATTTATATCTCATTAGACATGAACTTTCACATAATTAAGGTATATGGCGTTCACTGTTTGATAAGTATCTTGCATAAATAACCTGAATGAAGAGTATAGGACCATTAGACTTACGGGTCAAGCTTGATATATCATTCCAATACAAGTCGAATGCAAATATTCCATCATCAGATTGGATCTCTGGAATAGATTTGCTAAGGTTGCCGAATCTTGACTGAGCAACATTTGTGTTCGGGATAAGATCAATAGATCTAAAGCAAAATGGTATTCCATCCTTTGACATCTGAACAGGACAGTCAAGAACATCCGCACCATCTGAAAAAGCCTTTTCATACGCTAAGTCTGTACAAGGAGGATAATCTCCACTGGCTCCATATTTTGAGATGATCAAAGTGTTAACTGAGACATGAACAAAACGAACGTATCGGGTTAGTAATCACGCAATTTACACCAGTATAGAAGTGTATATATACCAAGCAGGGGTAGACTAAACTAAAGAATAAGATGAGTACATAATCATACAAACATTATAAAGCATTGATTTCAGGCATTTTTTCTTCCTGCATCCCCATTATTACAAAATGTACCCCCTATTAATAATACAAAAAAACTACTCCTTCACTCATCACGCCACAGGAAATCACTTTTACGAATGACAAAATGGTCATTTCAAAACTTATCGGGCCTGCAGTTATATATTATGGTGGCGTAACGCACCTTTTTTTGGAGCATTGAGGCCATTGTGAGCAAAGCAGTCTGCATAAAATAAGACCAGAAATCAACAGTCACTTGAAGGGGGGAAATTTCACACTCATGTATACACGCATTCTGAAGTTACTCAGGTTAGAATTGTTTAGTTACCTGGAATCCACATGGTACTAAAATCAAGTACAGAAGTACACACAGTTATAGAAGATGCGGAAGCATAGTTAATCAATACAGAAAATTTCAGCTTGGGAAAGTAATATAAAGGAAAAATGTCTATAATTGGGTTAATGAGTTAGGAAAATGAGCACCATGTCTTTTACCTGGTCGCCTAAAGTATATGGTTGGAATTTGCCTAAAGAAGAAGCCAGTCTATAAACTGGACCTGGCTTAAAAGTTAGAAGCATAAAGAGAGAGTTGGTAAGATTATGTCCATATATTTCCTATATAAGCGATGGTCAATACAAGTTCCACCAGTGTCATCTCTTTGATCAAGAATTCTATGATATAACTTTGGGAAATCATAGTTTGACACAGGATTTCAAAGTGGCAACCCCATGCCATCTACCCATACCTAGATTTAAAACAAATATAAAGTAGCTTACACACAGATCAATATCTTAGCATGTTGATCCCAGAATTCTAGAATTATACAAAATGAAGCATGGTCACTTTAAAAATTAACAAACTAAAACTGCATCAACTCATTTAGTGTGATTCGTCAAAATGCTGTACACAGAAGCCCTCTACTAGTGGTACACTAGTAACAGGATCATAGATGCATCAACTCCGTTCCAATGAACAAATACAATCTCTCCGTATAAGAAAAATGGTAATAGTAGACAACATGTGATCAATTTGTACAAGAAAGGTCATCCTAACAAAAATGGAGAAATGTAACTTACCTATAGCTGTAGATGACGTTAGGGGGAAGTCAGACAACACACCATCAACAGAGAAGTTTCCATTCTCAATGAAACTCAGGTGCTCGGCAACAGGGTCATAGCTGTAATTATAGCTGATTGGAATATCATTCTCGAAAGTTGAAGCAAAGACTTCCAGCCCCACAGTGTGCGCATCGGAGACCAAAGATGTATGAGGTTGTAGATAATGACTCTTTGGATCCACAGGCCATATGTAGTCTTTGGGAACAAGAATTCCTGAAGCAAATGTCTTGATAGATGTTAGATTTTTTAACAGTGAAGCATAAGTCTGGTTGGTTGATGGATCTACTTCCCCTTTTTCCAGAAACCTGAAGACCAGTTTTGTTGTTTTTGGGTTGATGTCTGTTCTTATGCTTCTGAGGAAAGCAGCTTCAGGTGATGAGATGTAACTGACATTTACTGTTGTGGAAACAGAACGTACGAAGTTTTTCATACTCAATTTGTGTTGTGTGTAGAATGCATCATGCTGCAAAAAATCCGAAAAAAGAAACGCTTAGTTTTGTGAAAAACTAAAATATACGCAAAAGAAAATCATTATACCTGTATATTCAACCACAATCCTGGCGGGGATGATGTTTCAACCACATCATTCACAGTAAGAATTTCGAACGCGTTGTTATTAAGCCTGTCTATTCGTCTGTAATTTCCCTGAACCACTGTCTAGTAACCAAAATAGTCAGCAATTAATATATATATATATATATATATATATATATATATATATATATATATATATGTGTGTGTGTGTGTGTGTGTGTGTGTGTGTCGGTGGGTGGGTGGGTGTGTGTGTGACAGATAATTACTAATCATTAATGTAAAATTTACATATGCTGCAAAATCGATGACCTGCCTAGATTCAGAAAGAGATTGTGGCATAAATCTATCAAAAGATTAGCTATTATCATCATAATCCATGTCCCATACTCATTGTAATAAGCAAATATGTATATAAAGTGAAGGCCTAAAAAATGATAATTTCTTGATTGTATAAGTTGCCACTAAATTACCAAAATAAGAACGTAATAATTATTGAAGACAGTGATCATGTGCATGCCCTCTTCTATTCCAGAGGTAAAACCTTCCAGGGCTGTATTTGGTTATTACATTCGATCTCTTGTAGAAATTTTTTTGAGAAATGTATTTATCGTTTTTTAGAAGATTTCTTTAATAATTTAGAATATTCAAATCAACTAGATATAAAGACAAATTATAATATATAATGGAAGCACAAATCTCATTTTATTACTCTAACCTTATGGGCTATCTTATTTTTTTAAAAGGGTTAGAACACCCTATCAGTGTCTTACTATATATATTTATTAATTTTTGGTTGATAAAAAAATATATATATATATATATATATATATATATATATATATACTCTGAAATTAAGTTAATCATAACTTAACACTTACTAAGACGGTGTTATAGTGTATCATAGTAAAATTTCTTTAACCATAACACGTGCCTTATGAGTAAGGGTGGTTAAAAAATTAAGTATTGTAACTACAGAATGATTAACAAATAATTACAGATGATATCTTCATAATCTATACTTGTACGTATTTTTATATTTTATAAGCTTAATTAATCCTTTAATCCCAATTTGAATTAAAAAAAAATAGACTCTTTTTTTGTTTATAATTCAATTAAGTTCAATTTTTGAAAATTTAATTCAATTAAATCTGATATTTATTTTATTGATAAATAAGTACCATGGTCCATGAACCAATTCACTATGAGTTTTGTCAGCTTCTAAGTGAGCCAACTGACTTTTGTTGATTTTATTTAATCTAACCCACTAAACTGTTTGTATTCTTAACAAATTTATATAATCAACTAAATTAATCAATTTTTTAATCTATGCAAATTAGTTAAAAGAATCTTATATATGCATGTAGAGATGAAGGCATGATATTGTGTAGCAATTAAATACATCATTAACATGAGTAGAACTTACGGAAGACATTGTTGGAACGTAGCTCCTTTAAGGTGTAGTCCACAGAAAAATAGCCACTGGTTGTTACACCATTAACTGTGTAAGTGCTACTTTTATATTTAGCATTTTGAGCAATATCAGTGGCATTTTCAAGCTTGAGGTCCGGGATGCAGATCCCCTGCGCATCTTTCGTTAATTGCACGTCACACCATAGAATGACATTTTTTAAACTAGCTGTTACAGCAAAAAGATACGCAAAGTCACTGGAATCAGGAAATATCCCTGAAAAACCACCACGAGCTATGACCAACGGTGGATTTCCTGCACCATACAACTCCTCCAAGTCAGCTTCAATACACAAAGTACACACCACAATTTTTCCGTAAAAATCCATTCAAAGTACATGTCAAACACTATTAACAGTGCCTTTCTAATTTATATAACAAAACATTAAGATCTAATATCATGAAGATACATTTGTAGGATTTTCCATATAAGTTTATATTTAATAATTCATAAAGTATTGGATTTGATGAACAAACACACAAGGAAAATATTAAAGAAAAGAATTATATTCTAAGAGAAGATTACATATTAATACAGTCTTCTGTAATCCTCATATTATGGTTTCAGACTCATACACCACATATATCAAGCTAAGGTAACCGTGAATAATTGATCTCAGATCACTCTTCTTTTCCTTATATGTGAGATAAATATATACACAGCTGAAACAGTTAATTACATAAATTTAGAAGAAGATTAAGGAAAATTCCTAAAAAACAAGTTAAGTATCTTACCTATATATTTTACCTATATTAACTAGATCCAAAATTAAGTTAATTACGACATTTGAGAGTAATTATGATTGTAACTCTGTTTGACTCTAACAGAAATATTCGAACAATTCCTCTGTTTTTAATTATTGTTTGCTAATTTTCTCAGCAACATTATGCAGAAGCGGAAAAAAAAAAAGAGTGAAACGAGAGACGAACCAGAGAGAGTGTTCCAAGTGGTTGCGTTGGATCCTTGTGCAGAGACCTGAGGCAGCACCGAGTGAAGAAGAAGAAAATGTAGGAGAGAGCATGAATGGAGAAAAACGGGTGATTTCCACATTCCGGCGAATTTTCAGTTTCCAGTGAAGTTCCGGCAATACTTGGAGGAGAAGAAAACGAGAGTTTTGACCACTCACTCACTATGTGTGGGTTGCAACTGCAACGCTCGAGTGATATATCATAGTAGACTACAGTGTCGTTTAAATTACACCGTATGTCGTTTTAGTTAACGAGTAAGTCGTATTTGTCCCAATAGAAGAAAAAGTGAGAAGGACGAAACGACATCGTCAAAGTAATGTAATGCGCGTTTAAAAGTAAAACTTGACATTACATGGAGCAGAAATAGTCACCGTTCCTTTTAAATGTTAACATACAGAAGAAAAGTTTTAAAAACATAAAATATATTTTAATTTTTATAATTATTTTTTCGTATTTTCACAAAAAGGGTCCATATTTTATGTTAGAAAATTTCTATATGTTATTATTAAAATATAGTTTATTGATAGCAAAGTTTTTTTAAGAATTGTTTTGCTTTATTAATTTTCAGAAGTTAACTTAATATTATCATAAATCTTCAAGAGTTAAAATTACTATCGTGATTTATAAGTTATATTGTAGTCAATGTGTGTCTTGAACTATTTGATAAGTTTTAATTCAGTCGTAAAACTATTTTCTTATTGGATTTTCAATTTATATTTATTTTTAATTAGATCTTTAACACTAGTTTTTATTCGTAGAGTAAATAGAAGATACTTGAACAAAAAGTAAATACAAGTTCAAGAATTTAATTGAAAAAATAATTGAATTGTTATGAGACCTTATAAAAACAAATTACATTAATTATGATATAAAATCTTTTTTCTGTTTTCTACTCTCACATTAATTATTCTTTAAATGATTGAAAAATATTATGCGAATATTATTTGCACATTTTAATTATTTCAAAAAAAAAAACATTATACCATATTTTCTTAGGAGAGATTGTTATTGCCTTAAAAATATGTAAATTAATAAAATCTCATTATTAATTAGCAGAACTTATTCTAAACAACTTTTTTCAACTTTTTTATCTCATGCTATTATTCACACATAATATGTTTGGGAAAGTTTATTCATAGATACTTATACAGGAAAAGACTAGATTTTTTTATATATAAATTCAAAATTAACTTGTGGATATGTTAATTAATTTATAGAAGTTCTTTTATGTAATTTTCGAAATTTTTATTTTTTAAATTGCGTATAAAATATTTTAATTTATGAAAAAATGTATTTTATTTACTTCGTTTTAGGAAATGTTTATGAACTTAGACTTATCCTAATTAATAGTGTGGACTAAGAGTGAAGAGCAAGAGAAGACCTGGAATATATAATTGCAAAGTATAAGAATAAATATACATATTTTATTAGTCACATTCACATATAGTCAATTTCTCTTCCTCACCACCCATTCTTCCCTTTCTTTTGATAGTAACCAGAAAATAATTTTCTCAACACTTTGAAAAGTCCTACTACTTTGAAAATGACTTTTATGAATTAATGATTTAAAATACGAATATCCATTTATACATTAATATTTTCTAATAAATGCTTTATACACAAATATCTTGAATCAAACTCCTAATTATATGTTTAAAGATAAGTATATCGTCAATTAGGTGTAAATGTTTTGATAATGATGTAATAAGACACCCTTATATGATAATAAACATAAAATTAATAGTTTAATTATCAAAATTTAGCTCTCGTTAAATTTTAATTATATTACATATATGGTTGCACTTGCATGCTATAGCAAAATAAATATGGAATCTCGCTCTTTTTTTTAGTTGCAAATGATAAATTTAAACTCAAATGTTAGTAAAATTACTGATTGCGATTTTATTACAAAATGTGTGCAAAGAAATATTAATAAATTAATAATTATTTAATGAAATGATCTCATGATGGAAAATAAACAAGAGACTTGATATTTGGTTTACGTACAACACAGGTACTAACACAAATTAGGCTATAAAATTACAATACTCATTGTTATTAATATATATATATATATATATATATATATATATATATATATATATATATATATATATATATATATATTAGTGAGTTGTTGATAGAAATGTATACAAATGAAAATTTTGAAATTTCCATAAAAATAAAATAGTTTCATGTGACAATTTTTTTTTTCTTATTTTGTCTATATTGTTTGTGACTACAGTTTCGTCAACTTTGAGTCTACTATAAAAACAAAAAAGAAAAACATGTAGATTCACATATATGGTGATAATGATATTAGTTATTATGATCAAATTGCATAACTTTTGTCTTCTCCTATTTGGTATTCTCAAGAACGAATCAAATAACTTCATGTCTTAGATATTGACAATGCATTGTGAGCCTGTGATTTATTTCCAATAATTAATTATTGTGTTCTGCTTGTATTTGTATAAATATAATAATGAAGTTTAGTTTTAGCCAACATATATGTTTTATTTTTATTTTTTCAAAATATCAATCTACTTTTATTTTTTAAAAATTTATTTAAAAATGGGCAAATAACATTTATCTGAAATAATTCTATTTTTTTTAAAACGAATGTCAGGATTATCACCTAATTTTCGTTCAACACAATATTTATTAACAAGTATTACTTGAAAATAGACAAATATTTCAACATTTCGATAGATAAAATATTATAAAAATTAAAATTATACGTAATTAACACTCATCTTTTCCAAAAAAGATAAGCAAATGATGTCCAGGTATATTTGGATAAGGGTTTGAACTCTTCCAAGTTCCTATTTACTTTTGGGTCTGAAAACTCAATTATTGTTTAGTTGTTTCTAAAGTTGATATATAACACAAAAAATAACCATGATTTTTGAAAATTATAATTCTAATATGTCTGTTTAATAAAAAAAATATTGTACAGAAATATTTATACAAAACTTTCTGAAAATTACAGAGTAACATACTATTTTTATTAAATATTATATTAAAAAATTTAGTGAGAAGAATATAATATTTTTATTAAACAAGAAAAGGTTAATTTGATTAAAAATATAATCAGGAACGTTAATATATAATTTATCATAACTCAATACCATATGTTATTCATAACATCAATAAATATAACTTAACTATTTTTTAAAGATTAATATTAAGTTGAGACGTATAAAGTAATATTTATCATAATATCTTATTTGTTTAAGATAAACCTTTTCACATTAAGATTTGAAATCTTATTAAGTCTCATAACTAGGATGTCAACACAATTCATATCTTTGGTATAAAATCCGTAACGAGTAGGAAATGAATATTGTAAATAGATATCCTTGGATATATAATGGGTACAGATATTTTTTATACCCGCATATTAACGGGTTAGGTACGGATATTTGTACGTGTAGATATCTGTACCCGTTATACTATAATTTAAATTAAAAAAAACATGATTAAAATACTAACATATTGATTTTGAATGTGTTATTTTGTATTAATTGGTTTTAAAATACAATCTATTTTTCTTTGTAAATTGTCATTTAATTATTATTTAAATGAGTTATTTTGACTTTGTTTAAAATTTTTGAATGTTATATATTGATTTTATTTGAATGTAAGGTTAAAATATGTTGTTAAATATTAAATGTTTTTTTATAAATACTCACACGAATATGGAAACGAGAAAACGAATACAGAATAGATATTTATCCAATTAATAAAGTAGGAGAAAACTACTACTTGTACCTCCTCATACTCTACCTGTCCCGTTGACTTTCATAATAATAGCATAATAAGTACATGTAACATTAACAAACAAGGGACTATTAAGTAATTTAAGAATGAGTTTGAATATAGTATTAAGTAAAAAGAAAAAAAAGAGTTGAATAATACATCATGGAGAGAAGAATGTAAACTGATTTTAATTGAATGTGGTATTAATTTCTTATCTATACCAATATCATAACATATTGCAATTAACCTCAAATAATCATAAAAATGAACAATAATATAATCAATATCCAACAAATTTAACCAACTTAAATTCTTCAAACGACTTAATTTTCTTTCTTCTATTATAATTGTTGGAAAAATCCAAAATTTATCGAGCAAAGTTATTGAGAAATTGTTCGGTTACTCTCAAATTGAGATGATTTTTTAGTGAAATATCGTCTATTTGGTGAAATCATGGAATCTGTAAGCATTATTATTTTTTGAATGGAATTAATTTAGAAATTACTTTCACAAAATTCTCAGTCATTAAGCAAATTATGTATAACCATAGTATTTTAAAACATCAATCAACATACCTATAATCCAAGATAACTAATTTTAATTTTCATTGTTTTTCGAGAATTTTGGTTTGATACTATTTTATTTTCAATATCTAAATGATTCACATCAATTCGACGTGAATTCCTTTATAGTTGACCAGAAAACTTCTATGTTTTTCAATCTGACTTAAAGCGCTTAAAAGAGTATATGCATCCATTGGTAAAATAAAATTAACAAATGATTAGCTCAGATCATGAACCAAAGTTACAAATATCTTCAAATTGTTGAATTCTCTCTCGTTATGAATTTTAATCAATATTCGTGCATGTTTCTCCAACATTCATATTTAAGGTATTCTTTTTTTGTCTGGGTGAAGTAGTGAATGAATCAAAAGATAAAAGAAGAATGGTAGATGAAGAAGGGGATAAAAATGATGTTACAATTAATTAACGAATTAACTCTTATGTGACTTATTTGAAATATTATGATGAGCCTAAATGTGATTTAATAAAATATAAGAATTTATTGATTATTATGGAAAATTATAATAAAATTAAATAGAGATAAAATAAAGTTCAACCCAACTTGATGGACTTTGATTTATGAAAGGGGATTAAAGTTATATCTCTAGTCATAAGGTTCTTTCATAGTAAACCATAAAGAAAGAGAGTGTGAAAAGATAAAGAAAGACAAAAAGATAAATTGGAAAAAATGATGTAGAAGAACAGATATTGAAGAACGCATATTCATTAGATCTCTCATGGATCAAAGTTAGTATCTCATTATGATTTATGTACATGAATGTGTGAAAATTATAAATATTAAAATCCTTTTTGTGGTTAATTGATAAATAAAATAATATATATATATATATATATATATATATATATATATATATATATATATAAATGAAATAACCAACTTAAAACTAAAAATATTGGGTTAAATTACTCTTTTGGTCATTTTATTTGTCAAATAATGTCACTTTGGTCAAGTTTTTTTATATCTTAATTTGGTTCTCATTTTTTTAAAAATGATTCAATTTAGGTGTTAAAGTCGACAACACGTGTCAATTTCTATTTTTTTAATTTATTTTTTAATTTTATTTTTATTTTTTACACGTGTCACTTCACAGTTGTATCACGTGTCAAAATGATTCAATTTGGTCGCTATATTTGTTTTTAGTTTCAATTTAGTCCCATTTTTGTAAGAATTAAGTAATATTGTCCCTTCTTAAATTGACACTCAATTTACTTTTTTTATAAATTTTATGGTGATATTCTTACTAAAATTAATGTTTTTATTAAATATTTTTAGAAATATTTTAAATTAACTTTAAATTCTATACAAAACATTAAACTTTGGTTTTGTTTTGAACTTAATTTAGTTGCTGAACATGTGTGACAAGTTATTTGATTTTTAATCTTCACTAAGTTTGTATAATATGATACATTTGATGCCTTTGTATATGATGACAAAATTGTTAATTGTTGAAATTAAGTTTGTGATTTAACTTTGTTTAATAATAAAACTAAAAAAAAACTTGTTTAAAAATATTTTTACAAATATTTAATAAAAATTTCAATTTTAGTAAGAATATCATCATGAGATTTATACAAAAACTAAATTGAGTGTCAATCTAAGGAGGGACAATATTTCTTTATTTTTACAAAAAATTGGGACTAAATTGAAACTAAAAACAAATATAGGGACTAAATTGAATTATTTTGACACGTGACACAACTACGAAGTGACACGTGTAAAAAATAAAATAAAATTTAAAAAAAAACAAAAAAAAACTAGAGATTGACAGGTGATGTTGCCTAAGCGAGAGCATTAAGACTCGTGGGTGATTCTAGTGCTCATTATTTACAATCTTGCCCAAGCGAGGGTTTTTAGCTTGAGCGAGAGACTTTTGTCACTTGAGCGAGATTGACAATAGAGTTGTTTGAATGGTTATCTGCTTCCATGATTGATTGGTTTGCCCTTTATAAAGCATGAAGTATGATGTCACGTATGTTTAATGCAATGTAATGATATTGTCATATGTTGTGCTTGACATGAAATGAATTATGAATTGATGGGTTGGTTGTGCAATGGCATGAGATTATAATGTTGCAAGATAAGATGTGGATTTGGTGTGAGAACATGAATATGGTATGAGTTAGACATAATTCCATGAGCCTCTTGGGGAGACCTCATGGTGGTGTTGTAGTGTATATAATTAGATAAAGATTCAAGCAAGGTTACATCCTGAAGCTCTAAGAATCAGTAAAACTCATATAGAGCAGATTGATTCAAGTGGTGAGAATTGTAGGAGGTCTTAGTCTTTAGTAGGATACTGACCCTAGATGATCATCAGACTAACCTTGTGCATGGTAGGGTGAAACCCATTGACAATGACTCTCTAGAGTAGTAGAGGCCACCATAAGTGCAAGCATTTAGTGAATCCGATCGTTTTATATTTATCCGGATAATTGAGTTAGAATGTGTAACATCCCGTCAGGATATTACTAATTTATAAATAAATAAATGGAAATAATAAAACAGCGTGTTTAATAATACCTCATTTTCCCAAAACGCGGGAAAATTTAAAGCTTTATTAATCGAGCGGATAAATTTTAGAGCATCCATTACAAAACTAAAACCACAATGTCATCAAGTCACCCATCAGGGTTTACAATTGTTTTCAAAAACAAATAAATACATATAAAAGTTTCCCAAGTCAATCCCCTCTCCGCGACTAAGTTGCACCAGAGCCACCTGCATCACCAACATCTGCTCCCATGTACCGCGTACACGATCATCGCCACACACACGCAGATAGGGTTAGCTTAGCAGATAAAATCACATATATGCAAAGCTATAAACATATATTTATCAACATGCATACATATCACAACACTTAACTTAACTTTCCTTATCGCCCTATAATTTTATTCCCACAATCCGATCCCCAATACGTTTATTCGTGTTCTACTTCGTCTGATGATTTCTCCAAGGTGACTTGCTGCCATACCTATCGGCCACAACCGATAGAGCACATGCGGGAAAACATGCTACGGATCATACACCGCAACGCCAGGTAGAGTTCCCATATACGAACAAAGCCCGTATCGTCCCAAGACTACCAAACTCGTCAGCCAACAACTAAGGAGGGCAATCTATCTGGACCCATCTGTACTGGCCACAACCAGTACACTCATACCGGCAAAACTCGCCAACCCGAGCCACAACTCAAGGGTTTCTCGTGTTCATCCGCCATCCCGAGCCACAACTCAAGAGATGCTATTCCGAGCCACAACTCAAGGAATACCACGTGCTTAACCCCTATCCCGAGCCACAACTCAAGGGATATGTTCCGAGCCACAACTCAAGGAACTCCAGCAATCCCACCTTTAAAGCACCATTAGACGCCACATAGATCACACATACACAATCCAAATTCAAAGCTGCAGCAGTGCGAATCGCCTGGCGGGGGACACGTGCTGCCAGGCGCTGCCAGCTTCCAGACCGCCTGGCGGGTGTTGCGTACCGCCAGGCGCCAAGCGCCTCAAACTCACAAAGTTTGCAACCACCGCCTGGCGGGACCCTTCACATCGCCAGGCGGGCGCTGCTCCAAGAGCCACTGTCCCTGTCGTTATCGCCTGGCGGGACTTTTCCCCTCCGCTAGGCACCACCAACTTGCAGCCCCCTCTGTTTAACACTATCGCCTAGCGGTTCTCACATTACCGCCAGGCGCCATGACAGTATTTTCAAAACAACCATTCTGTTCTGGTTCAGGGACCATTTACAATGTTTATACTCCATTTTCCCCTATTCAGAGTCTCTCTAATTGGCAATCCTTGCTACCTATAATGTCTTTAGTCCAAGTAATACCACAATCGAATTCCACGCTCTAATTGTAACCATAAAGGTAGTTCCCACATTCACCATCATTCTGTCATGACAGGTTTCCCTATTATCCCATTGGTGGCAACACTACCACTAGATTTCACAACCCCATTATTCACTTGTTCTACATTCCTTAGATTTCTAATTGGCGAAGTTAACTTATCCAACCATTTAAGCTATTATTTAGACTTAAAGGTAACCCAAATCAACATCATACTCTTCTGTTTTAACCCAGTCATACCACTCTTAAAATTATCAGATTCTACTTCATCATAAAGTCCTCAACCTATTTTTATTTATCAATTCCCTTCATTACTAATACCGCCCCCTCAAAACAAGACTACTTTCACCTATGATCATCAAACATGTAATATAACCTTAGCTTTCTCCAAAAATCCCAAAATCCCAAACTTTTCGCGTTCATACACACACCCAAAGTTCTGCGACAGCGCCTGGCGGCAGATCCTGCGCCGCCAGGCGGTTCATGAAGTTCTGGTAATTTTCCAGAATTCCCGCACCAGCGACTCCATCCGATCCCCGCTTTTCTGACCCAATCCAGTTCACTACCCAATGAATGCACTCAGATATCCGTAATCTGGGTCTATTTCCTCAGGTTCCTAACACACCACCTCAACAACACTTACTCATTATCACATGACGAATCGAAATGATCCTCCACCATCACCCCTAAAATACGTATATAACACTGTTCCATTCAATTAACCATCCATTCCGTGGAATTCACAGACTAATCCACATCAAATCTTCCTCCCATGAGTAAACCCAGTTTTTCCCTTATCAAAACCACCCCTGGTACCCCGACATCGTCAATCCCGAACCAAAAGAGGTCCGCATCGCCTAGCGGTTCGACAGTCACCGCCAGGTCCTTCATAGAACCCAGAAAAAACTGGTATTGCCATGTGTCGCCTGGCGGCCAGGGAAGGTGCCGCCAGGCGATTCCTCTTCAGGAACCCACAGCAGGTCAGAAATTGCATGTGCCGCCTGGCGGCTATGAACAGTACGCCAGGCGGTTTCTGGAAATTTTCCAGAATTGCGAGAATGCACAAACAACAGAGGTTCAAGGATACAATTATATACATTTTGCATACCAGCCATGATTAATATAAAATTTAACGCGAGTAAACTCCCCTAACCTGGTTCTCCTTCGCTTAAGCTTGACAATTTGTAGGATTCCCCCTTGATCACCCACCTTCCTTGCTTCCTCCCTATTCAGCCACGCAAAATCACACCAGAACCTCTCACACTCTCTCAGATTTTCGCTCTCTCTTTAGCTATAGTTTACCAGCTTATCAAACCTTAGCCCTTAACCTAATTTTCCTTTTTAAAGTGTGCCTAAACTAAGGGATTAATTACCAAAACGAAAATGGCATTGAATAAGACATAATGTGCCATTCAATCCCTCCCTATGGCTGCCCTTCCAGCCTCCTTTGGCTGCCCACTCACTTAGGTTTCCTTCCCACCTTTCCATATTCACGTCAAAATCAAAAATGCCAAAAGTATAAAGTTTAATGTAAGTTCTCCAAGGCTCGAACCCACAACCATGTAATCACTAAGTCTATATCAAACCATTTAACCAATTCATATCTCTTGCTAGGAATCACAATTCAATTATCATAATATACAAGAACATGTTTTCATAAATTTAAATAACAAAACCATAACATCAAAAGTTAGCATACATAGGACTCGAACCCAAGTCCTCTCGCACAATCAAA
>Ga0214542_1007887_pt1 | contig 18146 bp, 6 predicted proteins | sample CNSS1metaG_FD_160096 | JGI IMG/M metagenome (GOLD analysis project Ga0214542, IMG submission 160096) | Root nodule microbial communities from cowpea collected in UCLA plant growth center, Los Angeles, California, USA - CNSS1 | ecosystem: Host-associated > Plants > Roots > Nodule | place: USA...
CGAGGCCAAAAAGAGCCCATATGGCCTCGGGTGCAGCCAAAACCGAGGCAAAAGGCAGGGTCTATGGCCTCGGGTGCTTGGAAAACCGAGGCAGAAGCGCCCTCTATGGCTTCGGTTCTTAACCGAGACCAAAAGCTATGACCTTTTGGCCTCGCCCCAATATGCTTCGGTTCCCGAACCGGTGCAGAATATTAAAAACAACCGCTGCCAAAGGCCCTTCCTGCACTGGTGCTTATTGTAGAGATCCTACCACACAAATAAACATTATCACGAAAAAATAATTCGCAGGTGCTAGATAGTAAAAGGTAGTCCTAAAGAATACACAAAAAATTATGTGGTTCAATTGAAGTGAACTTCAATTTATGTTTACAAAAGAATTCACTATATACAGATATTACAACTTCACATAGTTTCTCTCTCAACAAACTCTCTCTTAGATATAACTCTCGGACATTAATTTCTACTAAAGCTACAATGTTTTATTTTTAGAGCAAAGACCGTTATAACTCAACACGTAAAACACATTTAAACAGACGACGAAGAAATTAATGTAAACAATACTTTTTATTAAATAACATATAATAGACTCTAGACAATTTCATCATCTAGGATTTAGAAGGTGCTAAGAGACTCGATGGTCTTCTAAATTCATCTCTGCATATTAACATTAGATGATCTAGCACTAATGAGATAGTCTAAGAGTCTTTGATCTTGACTGAATCATTATTCACAATTCCCAATATGGTTTGTACTTCATGATTGTAGACCTCTTCCTCTTTCATTGCATTGTATATTCATATTCCTACTCTTATAATTTCAGTTTGTCATTTTGCACACCGAAAGCTTACTACACTATGACCTCATATTTTTCTGTTGGTTTCTCTACCACACAATAAATAACATAACTATGAAAATCCAATTTGTCGAAACCCCATTTCTAAAATGATATCATGGTTGACTATATTATATGCATGCATGTTTTTTGTTGATATGTTAATCATAGCATAGCTTCTGCAATTGTTAATGATATGATGCTAGAAGCCTAAAACACTGCAAATAATAATTCACCCAAACACCCTAAGCAAATGCATGCAACATGAGTACTGTGTCCTAATTAGTAGGTTTCTCTGAGATTGTTTTCTTGTCTTGCTTCTGCATTATGAGTCATTAAGTGGAGCCATGATCATTCTCTTAATCATAAGGAACTGATTTAGCTTTTTGGTGACTTGATCCACGTTATAGCATGCACATATATATACAGTGTTGGATTCCAATAAGTATTACACCAAATATTTTATATAGCAGTTTTTATATTGCATTCATCAATAACACATTAAAGTCCAACTCAAATTGGTAAAGTTTTGTGCAAAAATAATCTAAAACGCGTTTTGTTTGGTTTAGAGTTTACAAAGTTCTAAACTATGATTAGGTGAAAGCTTCTCTCTCTGTCTCTCTCTCTCTCGTAGTTTCTTTGTTGAAAACCAAATGTTACTGGTATAATTAGTACACATGCACTTGTCAATTGTTGTCCTTATTTTCTTGCATAGACAGGGATGTGTCACTGTTTGACCATTGAATTTTCAACCAGTCTCACTCATTCCAGAAATTGTGCGATTAATCAATGAATAGAGTATCAAATCCTAATTGAGAAGCCTTCACTGAGTTCATTCAGATAATGGATCGGTAACCCGTGCTACAAAGTTGTGTTCAAATTTGCAATTTCTCTGATTTGGAATAGTGTGTGTGACAATTTTTAGATAGTGGAAGTGGCTTTTGTGTCGGACATGTGTTATCTCATATCTATCAGATTAGCAGAATATTCCAAGATGGATTAAACCATGAAACAAAAACATTTAAAGTGAATAACTTTATATTAAAAACATAAGTTCTTTAACTAGTAAAATGGTCTAGTATAGTATGTCAACACATATTTGAAAAATATCCTAAAATGTATTAAGTTAGTTAGGTTTTAAGCTCAAGTTTGAATCTGATAAACCTTCTGTTGAAAATTGAAATAGTAGGTACTACCATTTTGTAAAAATCTTGCCAAGTAAATGATCTTAAACAAAGTAATACCCTTAAAATTTAGTTCTTATTTGAGTTGAAAAGAAAAATTAAATACATGTGGTCATTTCTAATATAAAGAAGAAAAAATGAATTAGTATATATATGTTTAATTTGAGTTTTAATTAATAGGTAAAGAAGGGAAATGAAAAAAAAAAGTGAATTATTTTAGCAATACAAGCATTGAAAATAATAATCTTCAATAGTTTCGAATTATTAAATTAAAAAAGAAAGTATAATAAATATTTTGTTTTATGAATATTAAAATGAGTGTTGAAGGCAAAACGGTCACTATCTGGGCTCTGACTCTCAAAGAGAAAGAAAAGTGTGGGCAGCCTTGAAGTGGGACCCAAATGTCGTCGCACGCCTGCACGCCGCGTGGGGCCTACTCGCTCAAACTTGTTTTCAATTTCTCATTATTTTATTTACATTCTATTTTCAAAAGAAAACACTTGTCTCTAGAAAACTTTTTTTTCCATCAAGAGATAAAAAGAAAACATTTCTTTCTACGTTTCATCAATTGGATGTGCTGTTAGATTTCAAAAAAGACAATTTGACAAAGTGAACAATTTCAATTGTTGACAAAGGGAACAATGTCAATTGTTGACAAATTTGCTTTAGAAGATAAAGTGAACAATTTCAATTGTTGACAAGAAAATTAATAGTTAATATGACATAATAAATCATGAATTTATTGAATATATAAATTAATTTTATCGATGATTAATTCAACTTACTTAATGTTTATTCACTTTATAGGAATCAAGATCGTAAAGACAAAATATAACAAATGATATGTGAAAAATGTAATTAACGAAAGTAGAACAATTTTTTTTTTGAGAGTCATTGTATTAACAAACTATTGGCGTAATTTTTAAAATGATCAATTAATTCAAAACATATTAAATATAATTTTAAAATAAATAATCTTACCGTAAATAAAAAATTATACTTTATGTGGCAATATAATAAGCACATTTTAATTAATTTGTATGGATTGGGCTATTTGAGAGACTATGTTTGGTTACTCTTTTCAATCCTTGTTTTTCTTATGATATAGGGAAAGTTCTTAATAGAAAAGTTAGCTTTATTCTAAATTCCAATTTACATTTTAAGTGATAAGTTGATTTTGAGTAATGTTAAGATTATTAAATGTATATAATTGTTAATTGAATTTATAATTTTGTAAGGTTGTTGAGTGAGAGTTTTTGTCTATGATTTGATGAATTATGACTCAATTTTTGGTTTTAGAATGAGTTTGATATTTGTTGTTGTTTATAGAAGGAGTATATGTGGTGTGCATTGAGATATGAAATATCTGAAATGAAATATGTAAAATTTACTGATAATTTAAATTATATAAATGAATATGTATCATCATATAATAAAGAAATTGATAGAAATTCACATTATTCAAAGGCAAGGAATTATTTATACTCCTCGATGCAAGCAAGGATTAACCAAACATATACTAATTACTGCATATATTTGATTAATTGATGGTAGACATAAGTAAAAATATATGAATGAAATACTTTATTGAATTAATTGGGTACTATGTTAAAAATAATATTTTTTTCATAAAAAAAGCTAAATTTATACCCAAGTTAAAAATAAAATTTTAAAAAGTTAAATAAATAAATCAAAATAAATCTATTTTCTCGATCCATTCAATTTTATCTTCTTTTTTTCTAAAAACTGTGTTTCCATTATTTGTTTGACCGTTTTCGTCACTCCTCCTCTCGATCTTTTCATTTTTTGAATGAAATATATTAGGTATTATTATAAACTTTTACATCTGAATAATATTGACATTCCAATATTCATGCTAATTTTTTCTATTTTTTATCATTGTCACTGACTCACTTATATCTCGTGCTTCAACTCTTGCACTGCCTGTACACTTATAGTCCTAGGCATATACAAAGTCTATCTAGAGCTCACTATCGTGAAACACACACACACACACGTAAGTAGTCAATAAAACAAATTTATATAGATTTCTCTAAAGATGTTAAAATAAATTCTAATCTGTGAAGTAACTACTCGACTCATTATGGGTTCGGGCTGGATTATATTAAAAAAAATTAACATTTTTAAAAATAAGATGAACTGAACCCAGCTCACTTATGTCACAGGTTAAATGGTTCAAGTTGGGTTGAAGGTGAGTTGACCTACTTAATACACTAACCTTTTTTACAATTAATTTTTTTTTGTTATAATTATTTGCTACTTTTAATTATATAGGTTAAAATTTTCATATTTTTAAATGTTAGAATATTATTAAATAATATTTGAATAGTTTGAATATTTAATTAATTTGTTTGTCAAGTTATATACGTTGATACTTTAATCTTTAACTATTATCTTTATAATAATATTTCGAGAATTAGATGAACTTTTTAATTCTAATATTATAAAAAATAAAAATAAATTAAGTCAATTCACTTTCATTATAATGCAATAAATATATAAAGTAGATTGCAAAAAAAAAATAGTAAGCGAGTTAATTCACTAATCCACCCACCTGTGATTAATTGGACAGGATTGCAAAATTTCTGGCTCACCCCTTTTGGCTTAACTCGTAGTGAATCAACATATTAATTTACTTTGACATCCCTAAATTTCTCAATTCACTCTTTATTCATGGATTACAATATGTGAGTTTTCTTGTTAAAACCCCCTAACCATAAATTTGAAGAAAAAAAAGTTATTATAGTTTATCAATCATTTGTTAACATCAAAATCTATTAAAAAATAAAATAATATAAAACATGGAATATTTCATCTAATCCACGATAAAAATTATACTTTACGAAATATAGATAAATTATACCTATTTCTACACTTTTTTAAGTTTTTTTAATTTTAATTTGAAAATAAATTACTCCATTCCAAAAACAAAAAAACATAACCCATAGAAATGAAATTTAAGTCACAGGTGCAATCTTTCAAAAATAAAAAAGCAGATTCATAAAAGAATATAATGAGTTTACTAACATGCTAAGTATAATATAAGAGTTCATTGAATTAGATAATATTTCATCATGAAAGCGAACAAGTGTGGGGTTAGTTCAATCAAAAGTCATTGTTCAAACCTCAACTCTCCGAAGATTCTCATTACTAATTTTGTTTTTCAATTTTAATTAATTTGCAAATTCTCTCGTCTAAATCAAATCATCTCTAAGTTGTTTTTCATTTGTTTTGTTTTAATCATGGTTAAATATGTTTTAGTCCATTAGCTTTGAAGTACGTAAAATAAATTTAACAAAATTTGGTTTAAAAAACTAAATTCACGCATTTCTAATGTTGGGAGATTAAATTGATTCAAATTTTTGAAAAAGTATTCTCTACTTTGGAATGTGTTTTGTCACGATTTTGTCTTTAAAAGATGTCTCTAAAGATGGAAGGAGAGGATATTTAAACCGTCTTACACCTCGACTTTTAATTTAAGTGATGTGCGTCTATTGATTGCAGTAAAAACACTTATACTTACCTCAAGGTAGTTAAAATCGAGATTATGATTAAGATACTGAGGAATTCATATAATTATAAATAATAACATCAATAGTAGATCTCACCTTTTATAATATATATATATATATATATATATATATATATATATATATATATATATATATATATATATATGTGTGTGTGTGTGTGAAAATAATTATTCGATTTTAGTACGAGTAGAAATTAATCAAATTTTGGAAATTAATCGAATTTTGGCTCTATACCAAATTATGGTGACAAAATTAAAAAAATTATAATTGTATTAAATTTTAATTGGAAATTATTGTGTTACAACTGGCTGGTTGTGTGGCTGACAACACATAAAATAATATAAAATTTTAATTATTCACAAAAAAAGTATGAACAGCTAATGCAACCGAAAAAAAATGATGATTTGAACGATTTTACGATTTTGTTCGACAATTATACCGATCATACTGTATTACGATTATGCGTGAGATCTGACTCATAAATACTATATAAAATCGTAAGATCTTATGATTTTATAATTTAAATCTCGATTTTAACCCTCTTTCCATCTATAAATCTTATTTTTATTTTATTTTTATTATTACGTGAGTAATTCAAGTTTATATTTGAAAATCAATAAAAATTAAAATTAAGTAAAATGGTAACGTAAAGGAAAAACCTACAAACTATTATTAATGTTTTCTTCATATGAATTGACTCGTAACTTGTGTAAAATATCTCAAGTTACTATGTGTACTGGAATAAGAATCCAACATATAATAATGTTTGTTATTTTAAATTTTATTATTATTAACAGTTTCACCACACAACTGCACCCAGTAGACATGAAGCAATAACGAAAGACGAAAGCAGAACCCTTGAACTCTCAACTCCTTTTTCTTTTATGTAATCATATTGTCATTAATCTAATAAATATTATTAGGTCAACAACACGTATATATATGTACTTAATGCAAAATACACTGTTACGCCAGTTAAATCTCGAAAAAGGAGAAGTTAGACTTAAAAAGCATCTTTATGATGTAATTAGGGCGTGCTTAAACATCTTTGCATTACCCAAAACCTGTTTAAACCATATAATGAAGCTGACTTGTTTTCATGATTACCCCAGTGTTCAATTAGGTCATCATCATGTAACAAACTTTACATAGGTCAACGTATTTTTTATTTTAAAACATCAAAAATTAGGTTTATAAAAAACAAAAAAGTTGACTAGTTTAAAGATTAAAGCAACAATACACCACCCAACAAGCTATTTATTGCGATACTTATAAATTTCTTAGTGCTGATTTACTAGTAAATATTACATTGACTTATTTTTAGTTTTTGTACCACTTTTGACCTAGTCATTAAGTCAATGTTTTTTTATTTTAAATTGAAGACTTTTGTTTTTTGCAGTCTACGACACGCAAATTTGTTTTATTAATGTTTTTAAAACATTAAAAACCATATAAAATAGTAAAAGGTTATCTCATTGAATTCTTAGATTTTATAGTTATAAGAGATTTAAAAATGTAATTAAATATGTTTTTTAACACCTGAATTTTCATTAAAAAATATTTATTTTTATCTTAAACTTTAATATATTTTAGTCTTTAAAAATTTAATAAATAGATATAATCTTTTTAATTTAGTTATGTTAAATTTTCTGACATATAAAACATATTTATAATTGACATTAAAACAAAAATACAATAAACATTATAAATAACTTAAATACTAATATAAAACATGTATAATATATCAAAGAAAAATTTAACATAATTTAATTAAAAAATTATATATATATATTTTTTAAATTTGACACTAAAATATATCAAAATTTAAACATAAATAAATTTTAATTTTAACTCAAATTTAAAATATTTAACGGCGGAAAAAAGGTATGATTACTGTTACTGAAATTCACAAGAAGATGCCATCAATGAAGGAAAAAACAAAGGAAGAAAAGTAAACTGGCATTGCAGGAAATAATCATTGGCAAGAGCGTCTTCACCTTTTTCTTTTGTTTGGCATTCTAATTTAAAGGAAAAAACAAAAGCTCATATGGTTATATATTTATACTTTTTCGTCATAGAATATAAATAGGTAATATATGAATAAAAAAGAAAGTAATTTTAATAGTAAAGTAATATTTTATACTTTTAAATGACTAGTTTAGTCATTAACCTTTTTCACAAATCTGTGGTGGCAATATAGATAAATCTGGAGAAGTGGTTTGACAAAAAGTTAACAACACAGTGATGCTTAAAGTACAATTAATAGAATCCTTGGGAAAAAAAAAAGAAAAAAAAAGAAAAAAAAAGGAAATAAAAAAAATGTAACCTAACTCAACAAAAATAGTTAAAAGCAAAACTTCTATAGAATCCTAGAAGAGGCAACCTGGGATGAGTCAGGCCAGTCCAATAATACATGCTTTTTTCAATTATTTTGAAAAACAAAGTACTAGTTATATTTTCAACTTCTATTATGAAAAAGTATACGTGATTTATGATATTTTTATCTTCTTTTTTTTTTTTTGTTAAAAGGGGAAAAAAAGGTTATGCATACCTATGTAAAAATGATTTGTTTTTACAATAATTATCTTTAAAATTATATTTACGTTTCTTATCGATTGATGATATAAAAATTTTTAATTATTAAGCCTCGAAACTATTTTCTTTTTAGTTTGACTGCAAAATAGCATACTCTTGTTTGAGTAGAAAATATTCACAGAAATACTAATAATGACCCTTTTTTTATTAAATTGACAAACAAAACAGCACATCTGTAATATAATAAAAAAAATATGGAAATTATGTGGCAATTAAACCAAAATTTCGTGAAATTAGACCACGGAGAAAAAAAAAATTCAAATCTATTTCTATTAATGAGACTAACTAGTCTATTTTGTAGGATTTGTATTCCAAAAAAAGCTTTGTTTTGTATATAGAAATGTGAACGAATTAACTGTTTGTTGATTTGAAATTGTTTTTAAAATTTACTTCTCGAGTCTTCAATTATTTCTTTTTATCCTTTTGATACTGTGTAAGCTTTTGCTTTTGTATGATTGATTGAGTTTATTTAATTATTATTTACTCTTTTAATATGTCTACTATTTTTACATTAATTATTTATTTTTAACTTTTTAAACATTTTTCAACATTAATTTTATATTTAATTTTAATCAAATAAAAGTACCAACATTTTTCATCACAATTTTTTTGTATAATAAATATTGTTCCGCTTTGTTTAATCAAATCCTACAGTTAGTTTCCCAAAAATTGTTTATGAATGCCAAGTTTTTAAATTCGAAACACAAAATTATAAAAGAGACAAGTTCCCCACTTTTTCTTTTTCTACGTTCCAATATTTATGTTAGAGATCATGAATATAATATCCCTAAATTTTATTTATATACATCATAAAAAGATTATTAAATAATAATTAACTAATTACTAACTATTTGTTGATTCTAAATTTCTAATTCTTAATTAATGACTAATTTAGAATTAATAACAATAATGTAAATGTAATTAAAGTTATTGATCAATTTATATTTTAATTCAAAAATCAATTATAACTTTTAATTAATAATAAAGACTATTTTAGATACCAACAATTTTTAATTTATAAAATAATTTACAACTCAATGAATATAATGATTAATTATTTTTTATGTTTAATTTAGTTGTTATTTAATGATATTTTTTGTAAAAATAATATTTAAATGTTTTCAATAAAATTCACTTTTACTCACAAATTGTAGTTTAGACGGTCAACAACATAAAAAAATAAAAAGAAAAATAAAAATAACTTATAAAATAATGATAATAATAATAATTTTAATTAAGTTTTAAGTAATTCATACATTTTAATGTCTATAATTGAGTCTTTATTAAAAAAATTATCTATATACTCAATTTCTTTTATACTTTTCATTTCATTTTTGTTATTTAATTTATTCGTTAATTGGTTATTTGTCTCACCATTTTAGTTACTTGTATACACATTAAAAAGTGTAAGGTTTTTAAATTAATATAAAATGATATTGTCAAAAAGTAACACATGACTTGTAATGGAGAAGAAGCTATCATCATTGTAAGTAAAAACTCAATTAATCTTTTAATATACAATAAATTGAAAAAGAAAAATAGAGATTCTTAGAAATACTATAATTTAAGAAGAATTTAATTCTTAATTAATGATAATATATAATAAGTAAAAAGCCAAATTGGTTTTCAAAAAAAAAAAAAAATGAAGATGTAATTAAATTCCAGTGTCTTATCAATGACCCGTTTGAATTATGAAAGTGTCAACCATAATCCGGTTAGTCAGTTACTCTTCTCATTCATTCATTCATTCATTTATGCACTTTCTCTCTTCGGCTGCCATTAATATAAATACTGAGAAGTAGCGAACCGTTTTCCATTCATTTTTCTCAAACTCAACCCTCACAACAAAACACAACACCCTTTGAAGAATCTGATGCACTCCTTATAGCACCATACTTTAACACAAAATTTCTAGTTTATAGATACACAGTGGAGGCTCAACCAAACAACATTTCTTGGATTCTTCAACCATGGCAGATGATCAATTTCAGGCAAGTGGAAACTGGTGGGACACAGCAAGAAACGTGAGGTATGAAAGCGGAGCGTCACAGTCATCTTCCTCTGCCATCACCAACATAAACAACTTTGCTTGGCAAGCTTCAGATATGGCGGACATGAAGCCAAGGTCTTCCATGGATTCTTCTTCTGTGGTTTTTCATGACTCACAGAATAAGCTTCAACCCCCAGATTCTACAACTTCCACTGACCCCAACTTGCATATGATGGGTCTGGGCCTGTCATCCCAAGCCATGGATTGGAATCAAGCATCTTTGTTGTAAGTGCATGCAATCTGTGTAAAGTGGAACCCAACCAAACCAACCCACTAAAAAAGAACACATTTTCGTCGCTTTTGTTATATATTTATAACTTTGGAAACTAATATCTTTAAAAATCAGATTTTTAACTGAGTCAAATAACATGGTGTGTGATCTATGTAGCAGGTATCAGAAAAGGCTTTTATTCTTGTTATTTTCAGCATGATATAGAGAATAGAGTAAATGGTTTATCAATCTTCAAGGGATATTTATGTTGTGACTTTGTTGTTGTTGTTGTTGTTGTGTTTGTTCGATGGTGATAGACGAGGGGAGAAGGGTACAGAGAATAGTTTCAGATCGATGTTGCAAGAGAACTTGAGCTCATCAAGAACAAATTTTCAGCAAGAGACTGGGGTGGAGTTGTCTCAGCAAGTTCAGTGGAGGTCAGAGAAGATGTTCTCTGCAGAATCTTCAAGCAATGAGTTCAAGCAAGTGAATAGGGGTTTCTCGTTGGATCAAAGCAAGTTTAGTCCACAATATAGTTCTGGGGACAGCACAGTGACAAGCCAAGGGTTACCCTCTTCTAACTTTCAGATGGATTCCTCAGCCTTATATGGGACCCCTTCAATATTGCAAGGACTATTGGGACCTGATCACAATAACCAACAACAACCTTCTTCCTTTGAGAACCGCTCCATGAGTTTCCCATACCCAACAACATATGGATTAAACTCTAATAATGAGTTAATCCCTTCCTGGTCCAAAGTTCCTCAATTTTTGAGAGGTTCACCTCCAAAACAACCACCCAATAACCAGCTCCATTTCACTAACAACGCACCCTTTTGGAACGCTTCTGAGGCTGCAAACTTCAAAGATGTTCGCTCCAGCTTCTTCCCTTCATTGCAACCCCCCTTCTCTACGCCAAATTTTGAAGTACAGTCAAAGGTATATACTATTGCTATTACTACTACTACAAAACATGAGCACATAGTTTAGAAATATGATGTGTATTAGATATGGTATTAGGGTTTAATTGAAGTACTGCATTGGATGTTGTGTAAAGTAAAGTTTAGATTTAATTGATAGAGGCATGGTTTTAATTTGCAGAATATATCTGAAGTTAGGGAGTCTGGTAATGTGGGAAAGAAAAGTGGGAATGAGCCAGCACCCAAAAGGACCCGTAACGAAACACCATCTCCTATGCCAGCTTTTAAGGTACAATAAGTGCAACTAACCTTTTAACAAGAAGGGAAAAAGCTTTAAACTTTTTATCTTTATCTTTATTTCTTTCCTTTGAATCCATAAACATGGATGTGAACCTGTAATTCTACTTTCTTGCCTCTTAGGTGAGAAAAGAGAAGATGGGGGACAGAATCACTGCACTCCAACAATTGGTGTCGCCTTTCGGAAAGGTGGGCTTCCAATAAAATTTATTAAGTTATGATCATTTCATTTGTGAATTTATATGTGATATATAATAAGTGCGGATAAGGAAAATAAATAAATGATCATAGCAGTTTTGATAATGCTGCTGCTTTATTATTATAGATTATAGATAAAAGATTAAAACTCTGTTGTATATTGTGTCAGACTGATACAGCCTCAGTGCTCTCTGAAGCCATTGAATACATCAAATTCCTCCACGAACAGGTCACTGTAAGTCCCATAACCCATTAAGATATTCCTATTAAAAAACTAGAAATAGTGGCAAGATTTTCATCTTCTAGCTACGTTTTTTCGTTTTTCTTTTTCTGCAGGCCTTAAGTACACCGTATATGAAAAGTGGAGCTCCAATACAGATTCAACAGGTACCATACGTACGTTCATAAAGATACTGCAATTAAGTCTCTTATTTCTTTCTATGAATCTCTAAATGAATATAGTGATAGCTAGTTCTAAATTTCACTTTAGTTAGAATCCTGATATTTTTAACGTCGTTGTTATAGTTTTTCTTCACTCCATTAAGCATTAAAAAGTTTCTCAGTTTGCATGAACTTTGTTTAACAGAAGGTAAACTATTTGTATAACTATTATACTAAATATATAGTGTAAGTATATCAAATTTCTATACAAACAAAGTTATTTAGTTAAACTGTTAATCGAATAATTATAAACATACATATACTTTATCTTTCTTTTCATTATGCATTTGATCTTTACATCTTTCTCCTCTTTTCTTATCTCATATCTATTATGTTTTTCTTCTTTTTTGTTCTTACATGTCTTATATCCATTGTAATGTTGAATCATTGTTATATCATGTGTTTTTGCACAATGCACTCATTGTACAAGACTTTTTTTTGTCTCTCTTCTCTTCAAAAAGAGGGTAAAAAGAAGAAAAAAATGTGAAATAAGCATTACTCTAATAGGAAGGAAAAGGAAAGAGATAGGAAAGGGCGAGTAAGATGGAGATAAGAAAAAAAAAGATGCAGATTTGATTCTGAGGCACTGATGCTGATAACCTTTTTCCAAATTTGGCAAATTATAATGCAATTTTTTGGCTTTTGATGCAGAATTCTGGTAAATGTAAGGAAACTGAGGGACCAAAGCAGGATCTAAGAAGCCGAGGGCTATGCTTGGTGCCTGTTTCGAGCACATTCCCAGTAACTCATGAAACCACAGTGGATTTTTGGACACCAACATTCGGAGGAGCTTCGAGATAGCAATAATAATAAGGGTAAAATGTGTTTTAACTCTGAAATTTTTTGGTGAAAAGTTGTTTTAGTGGATGTTTTTTAAAGAATGATGATTGTGGTCTTTGTGGTTTTATAATTGATGAATTTCATCTTGTTTGTGAAACCTGAGGGATGAAATTCAGCAATTATAAAAGTTAGAAGGACCAAGAGTTTGGAATGAAATTAAAGAAGTTAAAACACATTTTGCCCTAATAATTATAATAATATAGATGGATGGAGAATTGGGACACGGAAGCAATATCCTGCAAGTAGGTAGCTAGGACATGCATGTACCTTGTCACACACCTGGCCAAGTTGGGAATGATATGATGAAAGAAAAGAGAAACAAGAAAGAGGACACGGAAGGCCACATAAATATGTAAAGGTAGTTAGTTCTGGTGGAGAGTGGAAAAGATGTATAAAAAAGAGACGAGGGAAAATGTGTTTGAAAGAGAAAGAAAGGGAAATGACCCTTCAAAAGATAGCCATTGTTGGACCAACTACATTCAGAATTATGCAGTGTTTGGGAAAATATTGGGACCATTGGGAGCAGAATAAGTTGTTGTAATAATTGCAGAATTGTGCTTAGAATAGTGGGATTAATTAAGCATGACAAAAAAAATGCTGAATATACAGAACAAAGTTCTTACTTCCAAGACTAAACAAGAGGGAGAGAAAAATTGTTGTTGTTATAGCAGAGAGATGATGATAAAGGAGCTTTATTATTTGTTGTTGCTATATTGTGAATAGAGCTGGCACTACCTACCTTTAACTCAAGAGAAAAAGGAATTTAATTGAGAGAATCATTGGAGTATAGAACACAAGAGTGAGTGAAGGGATGCGTCATTTGATTGGAAACCTCACTTTTTATTTGTTTATGTCTTTGGAATAAGTAAGTGGAAGTCAGAAGCTGGCCCACACCCCCCCCTTTTAGGGTTTTTTAATTTTTTTCAAATCAAATGTTTTTATTTTTCACAAAGATTAATTAGATATTTATGTGTTGAAGATGCTTTTTCACATGCTTTTGTGCTTTATACCGAATGGCCACATACATGGCCTTCCATTGGAAGTATGTGTACAAAGAAGACCAAATTCATAAATATTTATATCCTCTTCGGACTTCTGGATTAGGACTCATAGCTCCTCTCATTTGTGCCTGTCATTATCTACTTCTTCTTTCTACCAAAAATCAACACCACCCCCCAAAATTTCAAAATCAATATTTATGTGTACCTTAGGTTTAAAGAGAAAGGACATTTTCTACTTAGAATCACCCCTAAAGCTTCGCTCGTTAGGGCCTGTTCGTTCTATTTTATAATCAATTCTTTTCATTACCTACACTTCCTAATATAAAACCTATATCTAAAATGAATTTAAACACACATATTCCACACTCTAATTAATCTTAATTATTCAAATCAATCATCTCTAACTTTCAACCAAAACAGGAGCTTAGTTTAGCTGATCTGTCATAATATTGTTTGTCCACTGCACTTTTTTACTCATAAATTTAATCTACAGATAACCAAGTGTTATTCTTCCTTTTCTTGTATTATATTTAGGAAAACAATGACAAAATAGCAGAAAAAGAGAATATGATACCATTGTCTTGAGATTTAAAATCTGCATGATTGGTATATCTTTAAACCCAGCAACTTTTTTTAGGGTTCTGCAGCTATTGGCCACAGATATTTCAAATGGTACCCTTCTGATTAGAACTACTTAACTAAATAATCTTACTTTCTACCTTCTCATAGAACATGCAAAGAAGGAGCATCATAGCATTTTAATCTTTGTCATAGTAAACTAATTAAGTTGATTAATATTAGCCTATGCAACTCCACACAACATTTTTTATAAGCCTTAATTACTTTCAACAAAATCTGTCTCCATTATGCGATTCATTTGCTTCTTCTTTGGCTGTATAGTATTCCAATGAAGGAATAACAGAAATAATTTTTTAGCAGTATATTATTTTGCACCTTTTTTTGCTTTAACGGAAAAGAAAATTCGTTTAATTGTTTATAATAGTATATGTCGCATAATTCTGTAACATGATTGATAATCAACGAAAGTCATTGATACCAAAGTTTGTGTATAGATAGATACAAAGGGAAGGAATATAATCATCAAATTATTTTAGCGTATGTATGTATATATCAACAACTGTCTAAGGATTCCACAATTTTATGAAAATGATTACGTTGGTTTTGAAAATTGTAGAAGCAAAGAAGAGAATGTGCTTAATTATGTGTAACATATTGCATGATTAGAGTGCATAATATGACATGAGTTGTGTAAGATTCCATTCCAAGTTTATTTTCTGCGCGTCATGTGTAAATGTCAGGTTTGTTCATCATGCTTGAAAACGACCGTGTCATCGGAATCCAAAAAAAATGAAGTTGCTGCTGAAATTCATGAGTGTGGCTAGGTTAGCTAGTTGAGAAAAGATATGAGGGCAGACACTTTTTGTCATGAAATGATGGAACAAGATGCTGCAAAGCCAGAATTAGAAACCCCTTGATGCATACTAATGATATAGCAAGGGAAAAAGAAAATTAGAGCAAACTGGACCAAAACTGAAACACCAAAATTATCTCACGTCACACTGGATTTCATTCACAACAAAGAGAAAGGACCACATCAATGTTCTTCTTTCGTTAGAATATTTTTTTTTCCTGTGTAGCATGATACTAACACGACATTTAACACGATATGGATATGGACTTTTTGATACGTATAATTCTCAAAATGTAGGATACGTATTAGATTATCATGAATTATTTAAATTAACAATCTAAGATTCATGTACTCAAAATCATATATAGTCTAAATATTCGTGATTATATAAGTTTTGTTCTTTATTTTATCAAAAAATTATATCATAAATTTGAGTTTTTAAAAAATCCTTGCATCTGTCTTTGTTAACATAATGTTGAAACGATGACAAAATTATGTTAGAAACAAAAGAATATCTTTTGAATTGAACACTTTATCTATACATGTCCATAAAAGACGGATCCCAGCTTCATAGATTCTTTCAATACATTACTCATAATTATTTTTTTTTCTGTATTAATCACCTATTTTATATATTTATTTCAATCTAATGCATAACTACTATTTTTATTTTGTGGTAAAGGAACTAAGAAATCAATGAAAATGGAACTGAGAATTAGTGGGGGATGGGATAAGATGCCAATTTAAACGTCGTAATCTCATCAAATCGCTTTCAACAAAGAATTTAAGATGGCTAATTTATCTTTAGTGTAACCCAAACCGACAAGATATTTATTATAATGTACTATACTCTGGCATAAAGATATATCAAACGAACAAAAAGAACTTTTTTAACGCGAATTTGAGAAAAATATATATCGAGGTGTAATTGTTTGCTTTGAATTGGTAACTTTGGTATTACCCATACACACTGCTACTTTTCTGATCTCTTGGCATGAACAAATTGTTTGTTGTGGCCATAGATTCATATTAATTTTTTCACGGATACTTAATCATTTACAAGAGAATAATAAAGCCGATTTTGAACTCAAACTTGTTGCAATATTTATGTGCTTAATGGGGTAATACAAAAGATGGGAACAAATATTGTTTAGCCTAACACGAAAGAACAAGACTGAAAGACAGACAAACTTTCATCATTCAACAAATTCCAACATCCACTGCAACATGCAACATGCAACACGCATACAAAGCATTTCCTTTACGATAATGTAAAGAAACAAAAAATTACTTGCAAGCACAGAAAAATAAAGCTCAATATATTCCAAGACTAAAAAATGGGTGATGATTTTCAAGCAATACTTTGGTATGGTTTAACAATAGTGGTAGTATGTCTATATATGAAGGCATTATTAAGCAGCTTGCTTGAGCTTCTTTGTGATGGCTGCAATGTACTTCCCTTGATGAAATGCTTGCTCCAACTCAAGCTCAGTTGGCTGTCGTGATCCGTCACCGGCGTAAGTTCCGGCACCATATGGACTTCCACCTTTCACTTTCTCCATCTCAAACATGCCAGCACCGAACGTGTAACCGATTGGAACGAATATCATTCCATGATGAACCAGCTGAGTGATAGCAGTGAGCCTGTCATGGATTCAACAAACTTCAACATGTTAGTATTTGATTCATCTTGATAATGGAGTAAGAAACCAAGGATAAGAGGGTGCATACGCTGTGGTCTCTTGGCCACCACCTTGAGAACCGGTGCTGTAGAAGATTCCAGCAGGTTTTCCTGCAAGCTGTTGAGTTCTCCATAAACCTCCAGTAGCATCTAGAAAGGCTTTAAACTGAGCAGCCATCATTCCAAACCTTGTTGGGAAGCCGAACACGAAGCCGTCAGCTTCAGAGAGATCATTTGGTGTAATGATTGGTACATCGCTCTTGGGTGGTGCACTCATCTTACCAAGCACCTCCTTGGGCAGTGTCTCAGGTACCTGTTCATAGTTTCACCAAGACAGAAGTTCTATTAAAACATCTTTTTTTTTCATCTTCACTGACAGAAAAAAAAAATCATCAAGAATGAATTTTGGAGCAGAGTTTTGTTCCAAGACACTGCAGCCTACACAAAAGTTAATCACACAATAACTATTTGCAAACTGAAGGAATCAGAGATCATCCTGCTATCTTGAAACAACATTGGAGACATAGAACTAGAAGAGACGATTGATAAAGATAAATTATCTGAAAGTACATGGAAATCGGAGTATATGGTGACAGTGGAAGAATTTAGCCAACAGAAAGTTTGAAGCTACCCACGATCCTGTTTAGACAAACTTATTCATATGCACTAGTAGGAAAAACTGATTTTAACTTCTATAGCTTTTACTTATAAGATAAACATATTTTTATACAAATGTTTGAGAAGAAGTTTATTCAAAAACAAGTTCTTATTTTCTTCATGTAGCAGTTCAAAGGCAAGCACAATAACGTTGAATTGAAAACCAATAATATCAAAATAACAGAGCAATAGATAGCTGATAAATAAGTTTTTTTTTTTTTTTTTTTTTATTTTTTTTTTGCTATAATTTTTT
>Ga0214542_1007889_pt1 | contig 18143 bp, 7 predicted proteins | sample CNSS1metaG_FD_160096 | JGI IMG/M metagenome (GOLD analysis project Ga0214542, IMG submission 160096) | Root nodule microbial communities from cowpea collected in UCLA plant growth center, Los Angeles, California, USA - CNSS1 | ecosystem: Host-associated > Plants > Roots > Nodule | place: USA...
CATAGGGTTGGACCACGAATGAGTTAGTTTCGTGGGAGCACAGGGAAGTCCCAAGACCTAGTTCATGCATATGACTCATGAAGGACTATGAGGTCATGGTTGGGTGATTTGAAAAGTATGAGGATTTTAGTTATGTTATTTTGGGTTGGGAAACATATTTATATCCATGTTTTGTTTATATATGTTGTGCATAGCTCACCCTTTCTGTGTGTGTGTGGCGATGATCGGATAACTTGTTATCCGGAAGCAGATGATGTGACAGGTGGGCCAGGAGACACTTAGACGCGGAGCGAGGGCTAGCAGGGGGATATTTTGTATATGTATATGGATGTTTATCTTTTTAGCTTTGCGAAAATTATGTAATCCCTTTGGAATTCTTTGACTTTTAATTCGATTTTATGAATTATGGACTCCTGGATTTATGGATTTTAATTTTTAAAGTTGTATATTTTGCCATGTTTTGGGAAATCGTTTATATTAAATGAGGACTTTATTGTAACTCGGTTTACTATTTATTTTAATATCAGTAATATTCCTTAGGGGTGTTATAAATTGGTTTTAAGTAATAAAATTAATACTTTAAAATTTTTCCAAAATTTATCGATTAAATCAAATATTAATATCTTTTAATCACAATAACAGATAAAATAAGGAGATAGAGAAGAAGATTGAACACAAGTATTTATACTGGTTTGAATCAAAAGACCATATGTCCAGTTGTTAATCTCTCAAAAACGAGATTAACTAAATCACTAACAAGTAACAGATTTACAATCAGATATTTAAAAGAGTAAGGAAAGAAAACACCTCTATTGAACACACAAGAGATGAACACCTTTCTCTAAATCACACAGAGAACCTTGACCTTAGCTTTCCTAGCAACAACAGCAACACTCAATCTCCTAGAACACCTCTCAGGAAAAGTTATCGCTTTACCCACACTAGGTTTTTCAAAGCTTCTATTGAGAACACTCAGAGAACTCTCTTGTAGTCATAGCACTAGCACTCTAGCTTCTCAAAAAGGTAAGTGAGCAGTAACTCTGAGGTTCCTTAAATAGAGGTTCTAAAAATTAGGTCAAAAAGCTGAACAGTCGCGCTCAACTGACCAGAATAATCGATTATTCCAGTGGTTTATTAAAAACAAATTTTTGAGCAGATAATCGATTATCAAAGGTGATAACGATTATTCCAGTGCTTTCTTGAAAAAAATTGGTTCAGCTCAGGATAATCAATTATTCTAAGTGATAATCGATTATCACTTTGATTTTTCAAGAAATACCAAAATTTTCTTGTACAATACTGATTCTAACTAATCTAATTACATTTTTCAAGATAGCTTTAAACACAACAACACATGGTCTTCATATTGACTTCCAGATGGCCTTCAGGCTTCTTTTATCATCATCAAAATCTTGCTTCAGCATTTTAGACTTGTATTGCTTTTGCCAACAACTCAAAGCCTTCCAAAGTCGGCATCACTCACAAAGCTCGCCTAAGTCGACAACACAAAGCTTGCTTAGATAAGCGACACTAGATCTTGCCTAACTTAATAATTCAAAGCGCTTAAGACAACATCCATGGTTATAGATGACCACCCACAGTCCGGCCAAACGGCCAATCCACCTACAAGGTCAAAGAACCACATATAGTCCGGCCAAACGGCCCATCCACCTACAACATTTTGAAAGTCGGCCACAGCTTGACCAAGAGGCTAATCAGCACCGCAACAAGCACACCTTACACACCAATCAAACTCCCACGTCTAGAGGGCTTATGTACCTACCTGGCTGAATAAATGATGTTAAGTAATGCGGCCCAATAAGGCCCAATTAGCTTCAAAACCAAAAAGACTACAAAATATTATAAGATACATCTATTGGGGCAAATATTCACATATTAACGGTAATTATGACAAATTTCGATAGTTTGATTACGTCTTGATATTCCTTAATACCAAATATTTACAAAATATTTGGTATATCAAGTAAGGTGTCACATTATTAATATTGTTATTATTTATTGGTTAAATTATACTTTTAGTCCCCATTTTCGTAGCAAAATTTAAATTTGGTCTCTTAATTCTTCTTTATCTCAATCTGATTCCTATTTTGAGAAATTTGATGCAATCAAGTCCTTTCCGCTAGTGGTGTAGTAACGGTGTTAAATGGGGTGCTACGTGTCAGCTTCTGTATTTTTTGAATTTTTTTTTTATTTTTTTTATTATTTATTTATTTTTTAAAATTTAAAAAAAATTGTCACGTGTCAACCTGACATCTTGCCACGTCTGACATCTTGCCACGTCTGACATCTTGCCACGTGGAAGTGACAGTGCCACGTGTCACTATTATGGCATGTGTCATTTTCTCATTCTCAATTTGGTCCCTATATTTTAATTTTTATCTTAATTTAGTCTTATTTTTTGTAAAAATGATGCAATTTCGTCCCCCTCCAAATTGAAACAAAAACTATAAAATGTTATACAAGTATTTTTATTAAATTTGATTTTTTATTCAAATTGATATTTTTATTATATATTTTCAATAAAACTAAGTTTATTTAAATTTGTTTCACATTCAATTTTACTTAAAATTGTTTTCAAAATTTAAATTTATTTGTTTTTTTATTGTTACATAAACTAGTTAATTTTTCTTAAATTATATCAAATATAATTTATGAATTTAAAACAACTTTAAAACAATTTTACTTGAAATATCAATTTTAAATAAAGTTTAATGTAAAATATAAATTAAAATAAACTTAATCTTGTTAAAAATATTTACTTGAAATATTAATTTTGATAGAAATATTTGTGCAGATTTTTATAGAAATTAAATTTGGTTGGAGAGGGACAAAATTGAACAATTTTTACAAAAAATGCGACTAAATTGAAACAAAAATTAAAATACTGGGATCAAATTGAGAATAGGTAAATGACACATGACATAATAGTGACACGTGACACTATCACTACCATGTGGCACGATGTTAGCTTGACACATGGCAAATTTTTAAATTTTTTAAAAAATTCAAAAAAATTCAAAAAAAATTCAAAAAAAAAATCAGAAAATTCAGGAACTGACACGTGGCACCCATTTAACACCGTTACTACACCACTAACGAAAAGGACCTGATTGCATCAAATTTCCCAAAATAGGGACCAAATTGAGATAAAAAAGAATTGAGGGACCAAATTCAAATTTTGCTATAAAAATGGGGACCAAAAGTATAGTTTAACCTTATTTATTCAAGGTAATTTGTTATTTTATGATATTGGTTAATATTACATTACCTGTTTTATCACATAGATCCAAGGCCCAAAAGACCCTATAAATACATCTAGTATTCAGAAGGAATACACATATTCTCTCAAACTCATTCTCCCTTACTCTAAAAGATCTAAATTCTCTTACTGTCTTGAGCGCTAGATAGTCTTTTGCAGGTGGATCTTCTCTGTGTTCCTACTTTCAAGAGCATACATCAGGATTCTCCGATGGATCTTCCCTTGTGTTCTATCCCTCAAGAGTATACATTAGGATTCTCCAATTTACTTGGATCTTGCCACTTGTACAAAGGTACGCTCCAAATTCCAATAAGAATAAGAAATATAGATATTTTTTTTAAATTACCGGTATTAGGTACATTGATTAAATTAATATTAAAAATATATTTTATTTAATATTGATTAAATAAATATTAATAAAAATAAATTTTGAAATAAAAATGCATAAGCTTATGATTAAAATAATTTAATTAAAAATCAATTCAAAATTTATTAATAAGTTTTATTTCTTCCATTTATTTGTTTGTTGAAATAATAATAATAAAAGAATTTACTAAGATTTAATTTAATAGTAGTTAAGTTCACACCAAGTGAAAAAATAAATTTAAAATAAAAATAAATTATTTGATTATATAATATTTTATTTAAAATTAAAAATTACCATTGATCTTTAAAAGTTAACACTAGAGAATTAGCATACATCATTTTTACTTTAGTATCGATATCAAACAATGTACTATGAAATATTATATGTAAATGTATTTATTGTATTTACAAATTAATTTAAACATTAAATTTCAATTATTAAAATAAAAATAAGATACATAATGAAAAACAAACGTATTGATAACGTGTATTTTTGTTATTATAAATCATTACAATAACATTAAACTTTATATTAGTGTAGTTAATATCATATAGATAAATGGAAGATCTAAGTCATTTTCTTTGATAAAGTGCCAAATGGTTTCGAATAAGAAGAGAATTATTATGTTTTCTTGGTGTTTGGCTAATTTTGGTATTGTCCTTTCTTTGCTTGTTCTGACAGTATTTTATCTCTGTACTTAATGCCATGTTTTTCTTGTATTTGGAAAAACAAATATTTTTCGTGAGAATTGAACTTGTGATGATATGTAAAATAATACACAATTGTTCACCACTATTTTCTGCAAAATTTGTATATATTTTTCATATTATTATGTTATTATATTATTACATATTTAATAACTATGTACAAGCGTCATTATCATTATAATAATAATTATAATAATTTTAGATCCTAAATAGTATTTGATTGAAATAGCTCAACCTATGTTGTCTAGTAAAATTTTAATGATTAATGATATGAAAAATTATCTGATATTTTATTATTTTATACATTAATTATATGTATCACTTTTGCTTCTTCTCACTTTGGTTGCTCTTTTAATAATGTACACAAATTGTATTAGAAGACAAATCATAAGTAATGTTTCATGGATATATTTCATCTCAAATTTGCTAACATAATATTACAAAAGTTAATATTTTTCGCGTATGACATACTATTGGTTTTAAATTTTAAATAATTTACTTACAATTTTATCTTTAAAAAGTTCATGGATGGATTAAGAATAAGATATATTTCCTAACAATTTTACTATCATGCCAAAATCTCTAAATTTTAAATAAAAAATAATTCAAATATAATGTTTATGGCAATATGTGTAAGTTCATAAAAGGCTTAAATACTAATTTAGTCCTTATTTTAGTCTAATTTGTTCAATTTGGTTCTTAGTTAGTCTAGTGTGCTCTTGATTGGGATTGGAATTGGAAGTGGAAGGTGTGTCCCTGGTCTTAATGGAAGGTGTGCCCTGGGTTGACCCTCTCAAAATATGGCCCTGATTTGGGGTTTTAGGTTTGTCCATGCTTTTCTATTTAATCTCCAAATCACTCACTTTCTCACTAGAGTTTCCTAGTGCACCGATCGTAAGTGGAGAAAAAAATGGATGAGATGATGAATGGTTGGGTGGAAAGTGTTTGAGAGGATGAAAGTAGATGAGTGATTAACAAAAGTGGGTGATTAAGAAAAACATAAGAGAGAGTCTACGTGGATGGGTAAAGAGGAAAAGGATAATAGAAATGAATGGGTGATAATGGAGGAAATGAAGAATGATTTAATGATGGAGGTCCTAATGAAGGTGGGGATGATGATGATGATGATGATGATGATGATGATGATGATGATGATGATGATGATGATGATGATGATGATGATGATGATGATGGAGATGATGATGATGTTGATGCATGAAGGTGAGTGTATGATGAAGAAATGAAGCCGGTGGAGTGCCACATAATAGTAATGAGAACATTGTACACTTTGTTATTAACTATTTAGACGGTGTTAGCAAAAAGGACTAAATTGAAAAAAAAAATTAACAAAAATTGAGACTTGATTGAACACTAGAACAAAATAAGGACCAAATTGAACAAACTATAGCAAAGTAGGGATCTAATTAGTATTTAAGCCTACATAAAGCAATCTAGAGAAACAACACTCACAATGTTGAATACAACCTAAAAGTTTATATGTATTCTAATGTTTAAACGTTTATTAACATAGGCACATACATACATAATTGCATATTCATTATGAATTTGAGACGAAAGCAAGAATCCATTAAGAATTAAGACAAGGATGGAAAATTCAACAAGTAATTATCTATGGTTTTCTCTTCCTACCATTTTCTGATTGTCTTTCTTGTTTAACAACATAACATAAAATTTAATAGTTTTGAATACTTACATAATATTGAAAACTAAAATAGGATATAAAATTTTATGAATCTTACATGTGTTAAAATAAATATGTGTACATTTATGTATGAGAGATTAGTCTTATGTGCCATAAAGATTTAATAAGATGAATATCTTCATTTTTTTTTTCTTTATGATCATCCTTAGTCATTGGAGATTAAATGAGATGAACAACAATTCAATGTTTCACTCCTTTTGACTATCTATTTTCTATAATTTATCTTACTTTATTTTTTACGATTTATCTTGATGGATTTAGGAAAGAAAAATGTACTTGTCAAACAGGGAACTATGTTTATCCATTAGTAACTTATAAAGATATAGATAAAACTATGTTAAACCTATCAAATAGCAATCATTATTACAAAATTAATCCTCATTAGCCCAATTACTTTTTGTTCCTTTATTATTAATTTATTTTGTTATTGGTCACTTTAAGTAAGAAGTTGTGTGTCTCTCACATGAGGCATAAAACCCTACATCATAATTTCATAATCAATAATAGAAATTAATTTGAGGCATTACTCAATTGACATGCTTTCTTACATGTACCATAAACTAGACTTCTTCCTATATGAACATAATTTTGAGCGTGTAGTTGGTCCAACATATGTCTTTATTCAAGAAAATAATGAAAATATGTGCAACCATAGGAACATGTAATAAAAGCTTACCGTAATTAAGCTCAAAGTTACAATTGTCTATCATAAAACAAAACATAATACTTAACATTAATTATTAACAATATTACCCATATTCATAACATGTTCAAGAGATGTTTTCGATGGTAAACCCTTTGTTAAATGGTCATCTATCACTAGGTTTGGCGATCTCATACACGTAGGTGTCTTGTATTATTAGGTCTCCAACCAGTCCATAATTTAAAAGGTGTCTTAGGAATTACATTACTAAGAACCTCGTTTAGCAATACATGTTAGTTTTCAATGCATATATCCATAAAAATATGGATAAAGAAAAATTATTTAATATACTCCTAGCCATATCTACTAATATCCTATTACACTTTTCTTATACATTTTTTTATGGTGTACTTAACATTGTGTATTGTGCACAAATGCCAAGTTTTTGTAGAACCTTAGCACATTAACTTGGGTGTTCCCCAGTTTTATCATACCTTCTGTGATAACTGAGTATTGTTTTCCAAAGAGTTACTCCAAGCTTAGATAAATAGTTGGTATGATTGGTGATCACATATCACGCCTTAGTTCACTATAGAGGTTAATAATCTAAGTATGTAGGATTGATACTCTCCTATAGTGCTTTTGCACTATACAACATAGTCTCTCTACCTCTTCATATTCTTCTTGAATAATTTTATATAGATGGTGATGCTCTGATGCTATCAATTTTTCTAGCAAGTTAACTAAGTAGTTTGTAGTGTCGTATCCATGTTTATTTGGTAGAAAACACAAAGTGCAACCCGTTTCAGTGGAATAAAACAATGTTTGGGTTGCATGAAAAGTATAAAAGCATATTTGATGTAAAAATAGTATGGATTTGAAGTGATAAAATTGGAAAAAAAACATATTTAAGCAAGAGTTGATTTCAAAGTTAAAAAACATGTTGAAGCTAGATTTCACCACCTTATCCCTCTCTTCAATTGATGCAAATTTTATTTATAAAGATACAATCAATCGTGTCTTGGGAGTTCTCTTTAAATGAAACTTTAGGTCCATTCCTGGCACCTAAAGCCTAGGATCATCAAACTTTAATATGATTCCTTAATGACTTCTTGAATGAATCACCAACATTAAGATCCAGAGTCTATAACTAGCTAGAGCCTTAGATATATTCCTAGCCTCCAAAAGCAAGAGTAGAATTAGTTGGATGACAACTTGGAACCAGTTCCAACTCAATCTCAAGCCAATGATATAAGACGATTGATTAGTTTATCTAACAACAAGCATAAATTAATTCATAAACATATAATGAAAACATACTTTGATAAATAAAATAATATTAATACAAGAGAGTTCAAAAGAGTTATATATTTGCTTCAACATTTAAAGAGATTTAACTCCTCATACTAGATGAGAACAATACAACACATGGAAGAATAATCTCTCATTTACCTTTAAATAAATGTTTACTAAATACAAGGGAAATATCTACAAGAACTCTCAAGGATTTTCTTAAAATAACCCTCACAAAAAGTTTGTCTAAATAGACAATCAATTTTTTGTTATTTCAATAGCAAGTGCTTCGTTAAAGAAAGTATTTAGTTAGAGTATTCAAATAACTTACACTTACCTATTTCAACTAGAGTAATACATTATGAGACTAAACTTTTTTTTTTAAATTGTTTTAGTTTTTTATTCTCTGAATACTTGCAATTTTTAAATTATTAAGAAATAATGTCTTATTATATCAGACATTAATTCTAAGGAATAACAAATATCTCATTTCTTTTAGTGGTAATATTAGATATTTTCATCCATAGGACAGTGATAATATATATATATATATATATATATATATATATATATATATATATATATATATATATATATATATATAATATCGTTTTCAGTTGCTTTTTTAATTGAAACTTTGGAAGGTCACTCCCTCTCCCGTCTTCTTCTACAACCTCATTTTCCAACATCAAGTGGTGGTAGTTAAATAGGCATGTTATTGGTGAATCATTTGATAGCAACCTGAGCCACATGAAATCTCACACAACAAATCATCCATAAAGATTTAGGAAAGTGACCTTTTTTTTCCCTCCACAACAACTATCGGAGTGTCACTCCAAATTCATGGACCTCAACAACTGTATTTTAAAAGGTTAAATGAAAGAAAAAAAAAATTGTAGGAAAAGATGGGAAGTAGCTGCTATGTACGCCAATTGGAATTGGTCCCAAATTGATCGGATATGAAGGATTAGTGTCACAACTCTTTCTAAAAATTGTGCTTTCCCTAATTGCCAACAGCACGGATACTTAATTTGAAAGCAAGGAATCTATCAGTAGGGTTGAGAACTAGGGTTACCCCCTTCCCTTATAAACTTCCACTTTGGACATGTGGTCATCCATAATATTCACTCACTAAGTAAACAATATTTTATGTTTAATGAATAAATATTGTATTATGTGTTCAAGGTGCGATACTTTAATAATTGAATGATCATACATTTTTAGACTAAAAAGGTATATTCTTTCGATTAATATAACTTGTTCGCTGTAAGAAAATACTAAATTATCGATGAAACAAAAGTAAAAGAAATTTTATCGATGAATTTCAACGGTGAATTTAGAATTTTAACTATCAACGAAAATATTTGATGATAATGGATTCGTTTGTAAATTAAAATTTTTATTATTGATAGAAATATCTATTGGTAATGATTCATCGATAATATCCATTGGTAAAATTTGTCGATAATTTATAAACTTTATTACCAATTAATATTTCTTTCGATAAAATGGACGCTATAAAGTTCCTATTTTAAGCTTTAACCATGTCATGACAATGACAACAAGGAAGGAGGAGGAGTAGGAGAAAGAGGAAGAGGAGGGAGAGAGGAAGAAGAGGAGGAGGAGGAGGATGAGGAAGTGATAGATGTGGTGACGATAATGTCTGAAGAAGAAGAAGCAGAAAGAGAGGAAAAATAACAAGAGGAAAAGAAAGAAAAATATCAAATCACAATATTTATTGACGGATAATTACTATCAATCAAAACTTGTCGGTCATTATCGACCAATATTTACCTACAAATTCTAATTATCAATAATTGCTAATGAATAATTAAGGGTTAAATATGTTTTTGGTCTCTTAACTTTCAATGAATTTTGAAATTAGTCATTCATCTTTTGAAATACGTAGATTTAGTCCTTTTAATCAAATTTTGTTAGTTTTATTTGATGTTTTGTATATATTTCAATATTGTATTTGAGTTATTTATAATGTTTGACACATTTTTGCTTTAATGTACAGATTTAATCCAATAATTAATGATGAATTTTGGTTGTTGATAATTATTTACAAAATTTTATTTGTTGATAAAATTTGTCATCATTTTATTAATAATTTTTTTACTGTTGTTAAGCTGTTAGTACTTTTTATTTACCGATAAATTTTGATGATTATGAAATAATTCTATTTGTCAATAAATTCATTTATTTTTTCAGTAGTTGTTGATTAAACTTGGATATTATTTTTTTATACTTTTAAAGGGACTATTTTTTATACACCATATATATAGCTTAAATATATATTTTAGATAAAGTAATATGAGATGATTTTTATAAATTAACTTATTTATAAAATAGTTTTAATTTATTAGGAATTTATACATTTCATTTTCTATTTATAAAAAAATCATTTCAACATATATTTAAAGATTATTATTATTATTCTAAAGTTAACAAGCTTTTCTTACATAATAATTGATAAGGATGTAAAATTGTTTAACTAAGTCCATCCGCAACATATATTTTTCATATTTTATTATTTTCTGTATAAAAATGAGTACAAAAGAAAACGAAACTAAAATGGAAAATGAGATGCGATCCAGGAAAAGTTTATGCGAGGCCGTTAAAAAAGTTTTCTCTCCTTAGTTAAAGATGAAAGTATAAGAATCTTTCTTTAAAAACTTACTAATCATCTTACTTAATAATTATTTAATTATTATATTAGTGATATAATAATAATTAACATAAATATGATAATGTTTTTATATCTTTCTCATCAAAGAAATGCAAATCTCTCTTTTTTTTTAATCTAAACCATATATAGGAAAATACTATTTCTGTCTTCAAATTCTTTTCTTAATTTTATTCATACTTATACAAGAAGACTGATTTTACTGATGTGATTAAATGATATTTTAGAAACTTAAGACAAAAAGAGGACATATATTTGAAGAAAATATAAAACTATCATTTAAAGAAAACAAATAATTAATTGTATTTTTTAGTGTTTTTGTGATACTATTAATTGAAATCTATATAACTTACCAAATGATATTATTTATAAGAAACGTTTTTTTACTTAAAAAAGTTTTAAAAAATTATTATTTATTTTCAAAAGAATTAGTCGAATCAAAAGCCTGCAAGAAATGAATTTTCCATCTATAAAAATATTCCGTTACTGTAATTTTTAAAAGCTACTGTAAAAAAATGAGTGGTGGCTGATATGCAATTGCAGATATTATTTACGATAAATTTTCTTTTTGTGGTATAGGTATACTTAATAGGGAAAAGATTGTTCGACATATTTGAGAATCATTTCACAATTCATATATAGAGGTAAAATGGTTATAAAAATATAATTTTTTTGTGTTTATAAAAAATAGTAAAAGTCGTAGAAAATAGTATTAAATGGATGTAAAAAAAAATTAAATGTTAAAATACTGTTATTTTAGATTTTAGTGTTGGTTTGAACATAGCAAGCCAGATTTAGACTATATGATGTAAAGCCGCGTAAGGTTAATCGTTAATCACATGGCAAAGTATGATTTTAGTTATTGAATTTTAATTTAAAATTGAAATTTTTTTCTGTCTAATTTTTTAAATTTTTTAGTTTTTATGTTATTTTTTTTACGTTTTGAATATTTAGTGTTGAAGTTATTTACACCATTTAACACATTTAAATTTGTTGAAAAGTGTATTTAACATCTAAGAAAAAATAAAATTAATGTATTTGGATTAAAAAGACTATATTCATTTATTTGTAAAATATTAAGACAAAAATATATCAAAATTTAAGACAATAACAACTTTTAATTTTAGATTAAAGTTCAAGCACTCAAACCATATTAAAACCTTTGTTATAATGCAGGAACATGAATAACCGTCCCAAAGTATTTTAGTCTCGGTCTAGAAAAACATTATATATTTTTTTAATAACTAATAACATGTTTACCGACAATCGTCAATTAAAACAGACGTTAAACATTTTTTTCAAGTAATTAGACAATAGTTGTTTTTCTTTGACGGGTGAAAATTAAAGCATTGAAAAGTTGATATTTTGAAATTGAGGAGTTGAAATTTGAGGCACAGAATCACCTGGCTGAAACATTCGAATATATGTGATATTAATGTCCGTTTATTTTGAAAGTTGAGGAGGGTTATAAATCCGACATGACATTAGGAAAGTGTTAAGAAATGGCGTTTTTGTTGTAGTGATAGTGTTGGCATATGCAGATTTTTGTATTGAATGTTTTGTGCAGTTGCAGATGAAGTTGACTTCTCCTTGGGCAGAAAAAGTGGGGTAGCACCAATTAAAGGTCAAATAATCCATCCATTTTCTCTCCAGTAAACACTATCTCAGAAACCAAATTCTGGTGCCTTAATTCCCTTAGAAAGTGACAACACTTTACTGCAAAAATTACCAAATATCTCGTGTGGTAGGTACACAAAATTGTACAAAGAAAACAAATTACATCTTACAAATATAAAATATTCTATTTATAATTACTTATTTAGTTCTATAATTTTTAATTTAATTTATTTTTATCTCTTTATCATTTATGGATTCAATTTAGTTTTAATAACGTGTCAGTACATATCACGTGTGAAGTTGTAAAATTTTTAATATTTTTCAATTTTAGTTTTTTAAATATAGAAATTGTAATATCATATTAAAATTGTGTCACATGACAAGTTACAGGTCATGTCACGTGACAGTATAGTGATTGTTTTCAATTTAATCCTTTAAACTTTTTTATAATTAAAATAGAATCTGAGTACATGTCATTAAAAAATAATTACCCAAAGTTAACAAATAGATGCATAGGCCATTTAGGCACATAAGAAGATCACTAGTGTAGAGAAGTCTTTTTTATACCGATTAAACAAGGCTTTCTATATTTGTTCTAGAATAAGTATAGATACAGGCAGTATAAAATGTTCCCTTATTCATATTGGCTAAGGCCATAGCCTGTATAATAACCTAAGGTTATTCTTTCTTTTCCTCACCTATGAACACAACATTTTTAGACACACCAACCATGATTCCAGAACAAAACCTTTAACTCAAAATTTACTCACTAGTTGAACACACCACCAATCACATATGTTGCCATCGTTGGTGTGGCCGACAAAAATACCCATATCAATAGATATCTGCGGATAAAATTCGCGATGGATAGTTGATACTCATAGGTATCTATTACCCACCGTAGCGAGTAGCAGATATTTTAATACCCATTTATAAATGGACCGAGTGCGTATCATAGTACCCCTACCCTCGAGTGTCCGCTGCCCACAAAAAATAAAAATAAAATTTAATGTATATTTTATTAAGTTAAAGTTAATTAAAATTAAATTTTAATTTATATTTTATTAGGTAAAATTTAATTAAAATTAAAGATTAATTCATATTTATATATAATTTAATTTATATTATATTTTATGTTTTTCATAATTTTATTTAAAAAATTTATAAAATATATTTTTTCTTAAATGTCCACAAATACAACAAGTATTTTTTAAATGAATATCCAACGAGTAATGACATAGGTAACTGGTTAGATAATTTTGTTGCAGGTCGGGTAGTGGATAGGCATTATTCGTGTCCAACCAGGCTGTTGTCATACCTACCTGATAGTGATGCCGCTTAGCCTCCTCGTCGTCGCAATGGAGGACGTTAGTGAAGATGGAGGGTAGTGGTGGATTTTGAACATTAATTTTGGGGGAGCCAAAGTAATATTTCAAAATTTATATGTTTTATCATTATCACTAGTACAACAAAAATAAATAAATAATATATAATTTAATTATAACTATAAAAGAAATCACATATAACTAATAAATTTTTCTTTGTACTTTTAAATTATTGAATTCATCAATAATTAAGCCAAAATATACACTACTACAAAAAATATATATTTCCTACCAGTTTTGTTTTGAAATTATTTTCATAAAAAATACTTATAAATTTTGTTATGAAAAATAATTTTTAAGAAATTGCTACCAATTTTTTAGTAAAATCTTTAGGGTTTCACATAAAAATTTGCAGAAAATACTTGCAAATTTCATAATTTTGTAAAAAATAATTATTCATGAAGGAATTAGCAGCCAATTAAAACTCTTAGAAAAAATAACAAAAAAATAAATCTTTTCTTGCAAAATTTTATAAAAAAATTGCAAGGAAAATCTCATGAAATAATAATTCCAGTAGTGATAAATTTTCGGTTATATTTTTTTTCAATATAAATAATTATATTATATAAAAAAATTATCTTCTATTTTATTTCACAATCTTATTTAATAAAAAAAAATAAGTAAAATGTACTTCTTATTCTTGTTAAAAATTATTATAGTTCAAAGATGATTGATAGATTTTTTTTAAAATTTGAATAATTAAGAGTATTAACAATAAAATATTGAAGTTATAATTTTAAATTATTTTTTTATTAACATGATATTAACAATTTAGTTTTGTAATTATTAATTAATAGTAAGTGAGTAAGTAAAAGGGATGATAATAAATATTTTTATCCTTTTTAAATTCATTAAATAATTAAATTAATTTTTTTAAAATTATAAATTTAAATTTTAAACGTATAAGAAAAAAGAAAAGAATATTGGAAGTGAGTGCCTTGGCCCCCTGCGGACCAACAAAGGTCCGCCCCTGAAAGAGGGGAATTGGTGGATAAAATTTTGTCATAAAATAATCGTGATGAATATGGAGTTGAAGATTACGAATGGTACTGGGGAGTTCAGTGAAGAGTTGGTGACAGAGGAAACAGATGGAATGATTTGTAGTCGAGGGATTAGAGTTTACTCTCTTGATTAGCTTCACTTTTTGTACCGACTCTAGGTCTAATAGGTACGAAGCCTTCTACTTAATTATCACTAATTACTAGAAGGATACTAATATTTTTATATTACTTTTTTTTTTATCATTCATTTTTTCTTTCTTCTAAATCTATAAAAATTAAATTTTATGAAGATTATTTTATCATAATAAAAATTATCAAATGTTCATCGAATGATGTCAAACAACCTTTTTTCTTACTAAAATGTCATTGTGCCAACTTTTTATATTATTGATGTTTGGTCTAACCAATACAAAAAATTTTCTACTTAATTATTGGAATATCGCTGCACCAATTTTCTACACCAGTTCTTGGTCTAACCGATCTAAAATGTATTATCTTATACAGTAAACATTTGCTTAAATTTGCATTTTGATCTTAAGCGTTAATGCAGACTTAAATGGGATGCGGACTTATAAAAATTTAAGAGTCATATTATGAGTCATATAATTACAATATGAAATATGAAATATTATGAGAGTTAAGATCTTGTAGAGATTCTGAACATATAAAAGATATAAAATATAGGGTTAAATATGTTTTTGATCCCTTAACTTAGTGAAAATTGGAATTAGTCCATTTTCGAAACTTTGACCCAATTTAGTCCCTCAATTTCAAAATTGTGTGGATTTAGTCCTTTTAACCAAAGTTTGTTAAGGTTATTTGACGTTTCAAATGCGTTTCATGATAGTTTTTTAGCTAATATTGAAATGAAAGTGTGTCAAAGGGTCTAAACATCTCAAGTGCTATCATGAAATGCGTTTGAAACATTAAATAAATTTAACAAACTTCATTTTAAAAGACTAAATTCACGCAGTTCTGAAGTTGAGAGACTAAATTGGACAAAAATTTTAAGGATGGACTAATTCTAATTTTCACTAAAAGTTGAGAAATTAAAAACATATTTAAATATAAGTGATATGTTACGAGATATAAATTTCTTATTATATATATATATATATTTATATATATAATAAATATAACAAAATATAAAGTGAAATCACATTATGTAATTTTTTTTTTTAAATAAAGTAAGAAAATTATTGATGTGAAATTTTTTTTTTAAATGTAAATTTAAACGAAATACATATTTAAGCAGATGTTTAACGTGTATCAATGATTATGTCACTGACTCACTTGTTATAGCGAATGAATTATTAAAGTATAAAAAAACGTTATAGAAAATAATGTTTACAATGATCAATTTTATTAATTTATTAACTATAATGATTGAAGCCGAGTATTTGTGAAAAGTTACCCTATCTTTTAGTAATTTTAATTAAATTAATTTTATACGTGTTTTTTCTTTTTTCAAAATTCATGTAATTATGTAAATTGAAAGAATTGGTTTAGAGAAATTAAAAGAAGATCAAATAACGTTAAGAAGGAGAAGATGAAAACAACTTCATTAAATATGAACAGTGTATGCAATACTGTCTCCTTGTTTATTATATAATATAAAATTAGGAAAAAAAAAGAGACAGACGTGAGTTTTATTTTATTTTTTTTAAAAACAAACGAAGAAAAAGGACAATTACTTTAGATGTCTGGGTCGATAGTATAAATGCCAGGACGACAATGAGAGGCAGATGGCTGTCTCTATAGTTCGTAACGCCTCTCCTTTCTTCACCCTTCATGCATTCAATCCTCATTCTCATTCTCACCCATTTAAACCCCTCTTCACACCATTCCTCTTTCACTACTCTTCTCTCTCTCTCTCTCACCATTAGCAACCAGTAAGAACACCATGGTTGTTCTCTCCAACCAATCTGCACTAAACGAGTTGTTTCTGGCAAAGACATGCAACCCCTCCACCGTGTTCACGGCGGTTCCCGAGGTTGATCTCTCACACCCCGACGCCAAGACAATGATGGTGAAGGCCTGCCAAGAGATTGGTCTGTTCAAGGTGGTGAACCATGGCATTCCGCCGGAGGTGATAACGCGTCTGGAGAATGAAGCGCTGAAGTTCTTCATGCAAAGCCAGTCCCAGAAAGACAAGGCCGGTCCCCCCGACCCTTTCGGCTATGGCAGCAAGAGAATCGGCACAAACGGTGACATGGGTTGGGTGGAGTACCTCCTCCTGAGCACGAACCCCGACATCGTGTCCCCCAAAAGCGTTGAGCTTTTCGAGCAGAACCCGGAGGCTTTGAGGTAAGTAAAGTAACAGTGATAAAGGGCGTGGTTTAGAACAGAGTGCCGTGGTTTGTTTTGTTTGTGACATGTTTGTGTGTTTTGTTGTTGTTAAGGTTGTGCGTGGAGGAATACATAGGGGCAGTGAAAAAGATGTGCTGTTTTGTGTTGGAAGAGATGGGAGAAGGGTTGGGGTTAGGGAATGTGTTTAGCAGAATGGTGAGAGAGGAGAGAAGTGATTCATGTTTTAGGGTGAATAGGTATCCAGCATGTGTGGAGTTGGAAGAGAGTGGAAGAAATTTGATTGGGTTTGGAGAGCACACAGACCCACAGATATTATCTGTCCTCAGATCCAACAACACATCAGGACTGCAAATCTGTCTCCCAGATGGGACTTGGGCTTCAATCCCCCCTGACCCTTCCTCCTTTTTTGTTAATGTTGGTGACCTCTTTCAGGTACATCTTCAATCTTTCTCTTAATGTCAAAATTAATAAATTTATGTACCATTTATTATTAATATGGAAATTTCAGGTTATGACTAATGGAAGGTTTAAGAGTGTGAAGCACAGGGTATTGGCAGATTCAAGGATGTCGAGGTTGTCAATGATCTATTTTGGAGGGCCAAGTTTGGAGGAAAAGATTGGTCCTTTACCTTCACTTGTGTCCAAAGAAGAACAGAATATTTACAGAGAATTGACATGGCGGGAATACAAGAATGCTGCATACAAGTCAAGGCTCTCTGATCACAGAATCACTCTCTTTCACAAATCTTCACACACTTAACTTAGATACCATTTTATAGTGAATGCAACTTTAGCATCACCTGCTTATATGTTGCATATTTAATAAACTTTTATTTCTTTTCTCACCCTAATTTTCTATCAATTTTTTTAACTGCTCCTGCCTAGGAATCCGGATATTGATAGCTAAGAACACTTTAGTTTTTTCTTTTCTATTTTTTAATATAAAAAAAATTATATTAGCTAAGTAAATAATGATAGCGTAAGAATAATTTTTAAAATATTAATCAATATAAAGCTTAATTAAGCAATAAGAGAATTACGATATATATAACAGTGTCCTATTACATAACATAATTTGTTTGATGGATTTAGATCTATATTTTATATGAGTTATAATCATTAAAAAAT
>Ga0214542_1007892_pt1 | contig 18142 bp, 10 predicted proteins | sample CNSS1metaG_FD_160096 | JGI IMG/M metagenome (GOLD analysis project Ga0214542, IMG submission 160096) | Root nodule microbial communities from cowpea collected in UCLA plant growth center, Los Angeles, California, USA - CNSS1 | ecosystem: Host-associated > Plants > Roots > Nodule | place: USA...
TTTATATATAAAAATATATATATATATATATATATATATATATATATATATATATATATATATATATATATATATATATATATATATATATTATACTCAAACCCAAAACTTTGAATAAGGAACCTGTCATGTCCACTTAATAATCAAATACAAAAATACTATCAAGGACAATTTAGTAAATAGGTTTCAAATATTCACAAATCTGCTCATCTATAAAGAGATTCACCACAATGGAGTTGATGTCGCAAATAAACTCCCGTGTTTCTTTTCAAATCTTTAAATGAGAATGCATTATAACTCTCATATCCGTCTGTTTGAATCAGTACAAACAGTACAAACCGTTGAAAAGAACAGACCCTAAGTGAGAACACTTTATAACTCTCATATACGTCTGCTTGAATTGGTGCAAACAGTACAAACCATTGAAAAGAACAGACCCTAAGAGTTAATAAAAAAACAATAACACAGTAAAATATATCTTTATTGCATCAATTAACACTATAAATCGATGTCAAATCACAATAATTTACATATAAATTAGTCACATATTATATCGACTTTTTTAGGAAATTGATGTAATATGTCCTCTAAGTGAAAAAAACTAAATCAATTATATTTAGAATCGATGTTATATGTGGTATGGTAGGATATAAAACATCAGTTCTAAACATAAGTGATGTAGTATTCCTCATCAGGAGAATATATTATATCAATTTTCTAAGTAACAAATGTTATAGACTCACCTATATCATATGTATAGTGGCGAACCTTGGTTGATCTCTAGGAGGGCCTTGGTCCCTCAAAATTTTTTAACCTTTTTAAATTACACTATTAGGTTTTGTTCAATATTTTATCATTATCACTTTTGAGTTTTTATGAGATGGTAGAGGTAAGTGCATAAATTCCTAATTGTCAAGCCTTTCGTTTAAAGCATGGCGCCGCATGGGATCCAACAGTTTCACACCAACAAGTAGTATTCCATTAATTTGCATTCCATTATTGTTATGAGGGGTTAAATATATTTTTGGTCCCTCAAGTTTCAACGAAATTTGGAATTAGTCCCTTATCAAAACTTTTGACCAATTTAATCCTTCATCTTTAACAATGTGTGAATTTAGTCCTTTTAACCAAATTTTGTTAAGTTTATCTGACGTTTCAAACACATTTCATGATAGTATTTGACTTATTTACACGGTTTGACACATTTTTGCTTCAATATCAACTCAAATGTTATCATAAAATGCGTTTAAAATGTCAAATAAACTTAATAAAATTTCGTAAGAAGGACTAAATCCATGCATTTCTAAAGATGAAGGACTAAATTGGTATAAAGTTTCGAAGAGGGACTAATTCCAAAATTCACTGAAACTTGAGGGACAAAAACATATTTAATCCTTGTTATGAGATATAACAAGGTTTAAAAAATGGAATCACTTCTTAATATATCAAAAAAATACAACTACAAACACCACATATAGTCTTAGATTAAAACATAACTATTGGATTAAAATATAACTATTAATTTATAACGAAAAAAATAATTACATTCAAGGAAGGAAAAGATTGCCAACCTGATACAAAATGTGCAACCAATTAGCATCTCTAGGGTCAAGAACATGTTTCAAAATTTCACCATTTTCAAACTCCCTTCAAACCATGTTACTATCACTTGGTGAAACACATAGTTCTATATATAAATACAAAATTAAACTCTGCAAGGTTCTTTTACTTAAAAAATGTCCTTTGATTTCTTTTTCAGAGATTTGTGTGACAAACAGTGAAGCCATGATATTATTTTCACCATTTCATGTACATATAAATACTCTAACAATAATTAAAGTGAAAGTAAAATAATATTTTTGTTGTGTTGGTGAAAATAGGTAATGAAAACATAAAACACTTTCTCCATACAAAAAGTACTATAGTTTCTTGATTTTTCATCCAAAAATAGGGCAACCCACTCTAGTGTACATAGCTCATACCTAGTAAAAGTTCTGGAAGGTATACATGCAAAACTTTTTTTAAGTGATAATGAGAAAATATATAAAATTTAAGTATATTATTTTGACTCCTCCAATATTAATGGTCAAAGATCCATCATTGCACATGTAACATCAGTTCTATATATAATCGATGTAGTATGCCCTCCCGGTGAGAGATACTACATTAGTTATGGCTAGAATCAATATTACATATGATTTTTATATTGGTTCCTTTCACATCAACTATATTATAGGTAGAGTATCTATTGTAGAGTTATATTACAAAATTTAGCTATATCAAGATTGATTGGGAAATTTTATTGTGCTATGATTGTCACATTAGTTATTTTCGAGGGAAAATGCTACTAGTATTGAATGAAACTTGTGATGTGGGACTATGGAACATCATTAGAGAGGGGAAGGGCCATGGCCCATCCAATTATTTTTTATGTTTTTCAAAAATATATATATATATATATATATATATATATATATATTTTGAAATTTTAAAAGTTTTAAATTTTTAAAATTATAGATAGTATATTTTAAAAATTGATGGAAATTAAATTGTATCTTTTTATTTCTTTTATAAAATACAACATTTAATGTTAATAAAAAATAAAACATAAAGTCAAATATAATAAAAAATAAAAATATTCAGGCTTAATTACTCTTTTGATCGCTGTTTTCATCTAAAAATATCAAATTACGACTAAAAAATTAGGACTAAAAGAATTTGAGAACCAACTTCACATTTTTGGAAACGGTAACCAAAAGAGTAATTAAATCAAACATTTATTAAGATATTTTTTTATTTTCTTCTACTATTGCCTTTTTAATTTTTTTACAAAATTGTACTCATCTCTCATTCTCATATGTTTTTTTTTTAAGAAAAAGTGAAGTTAGACACATACTTATTATTTTTGCTCTCATTTGTTTTCTTTATTTCTCGAAGAAAAAAAAATGTAACTCTTTCTTGTCTCACTTGATGATGAAGTATTAGTTTAATAGTTATTAACATTATTTTTTATTTTTTATCTCATGAGCCTTTTGTATACTCATTTTGTATGATTATAGAAGAAAAAAATAATGTATTATGTGTTTTTTTATAACCAATTTTAATTGTTACTTGATTATAATATATTTTTCTTCTAATAATTATGTCTCTCAATCTTTTATTAGATTATGATAAATTATTTTTTAATATATTTAAAAAAAAATATATATCGATGACAAATAAAATAATATATTCATTTGTAAAAGTGATAAAGGGAAAGCTATACTTGCTTGAAAATGAAAACAAGATAAATTATATTTCTTCACATCTTTTAAAGCATTTAAAATATTATACTAATGATCCAATCTAACGATCTAATTATTTCATAGAAAAGTCATTAAAGTGTTATATTAATAATTCAATCAAATTATCAAAGAATTATATTACTCTGACCCCTCCAAAACTCTTGGTCAAGATCCGACACTGAGTGGAAGGAGGCTTCACATAGCAAACAATATGATATGCAAGAGAATCATACTTAAGAAACTAGTGAAGTTAACCCTGTTAGGATTGAATAAGATATATGATATTTCACATTGTTGCATAGAAGGAAGAAAAGAGGGTGAGTATGAGAGGTGCAGAGTCACATGAGTCCATTCAATATACTGGTTTTCCGGAGGTAGAGTCTAGAATTTAGAAATTTCTCTGTAGTTTGATACTTGGACTTTAGTTAACTGACTTTATTTTAATATTTATGAAAATTTTTAATATCTTTCAATTATATATTATTCTGGTGATATTTAGCTCACATTTGTATTTTGTATCTTTTGTTTCTCTTATTCTTGCGATAATCGTATATTGTGTATATACGAAATAATGACATACTAGTAATGAAGCTGAAACTATCTATTAATGAAATAATATAAAATGAGTTAGAGAATATGTGTTAATTTTTTTTTAAAAACTGTATTAAACGTTTAGTTTTTAAATATTGGAGTACTTATGAGTTATTTTAACTCTATTTTAAAATACACTGTTAATAAACTAATAACTAAATTATAACTATAATTACTGCTGTTATTGATGAGTTATATTCTTAATTATAATTACTAAGATAATTAAGATAATGATTAAGAAAAATATTGTTGTTACTATAAATGGTTTATGAAGTAACACACTTTTGGTTGAAATAAGTAATTTAGTGAAGGAGTTAAGAGTGTTAAAAATGTTAAGATTTGTAACATTTGTGTTTTTATATATATCGGTATTCACAACAAAGCATGACAAAATACTACGAATCATTTGTATTTTAAATACTACAAAAATGAACTCATTCTATGAGTAAATCAATAATACCTAGTTAATTAAAAGACTAATGTTTACTTGGAATACTCAACACCAAGATTCATTCACATGAAATTTTTATTATTTATTGACAAACTCATTAACCTGGACAATAATATTTAAGGACCAATTTTAATATTTACTTAAAAAAAGTTATTCGAAGTAAGCTTTCTCCGATAGACAAAAAAAAAAAGAAAAAAAAAGAAATTGGGCTATTTTTTGTTCTACTTCCTAGGAGCAACCAAAACCCTCCACTTCTCATGTTCAATTATACCCCTTATCCTCTGTTCTCCTCAATCTCGGTGTGGCGCTTCGGTTCTTCTGTGATGTCATAAACTCTATCCATGTCTATGCCTTTCTCTCTCACAACCACGCCTTCCTTCAACTCTCTCACAATGGCGGAATCCTGCATTCTCTCTCTCCCTTCTCTCTTCCGCGTCAATAACAAAACCCTTTCTCTTTCACTTCCCTCCAAGCGCCTCAACCTCCACTTTCCATCCTCCAATTCTTCGTTCTTTCCCCTCACCACCAACACCACCCGCTTCCCCTCTCTCCTCACATTCGTCGCCCAGACATCCGATTGGGCCCAAGAAGAGGAAGGGAACGCCGTATGGGAGAACGAAGTCGACGCCGCGTGGGGAACTGAAGAAGGTGGCGATGACGGCGTGGAGGAAGTGACCGGAGGGGGTTTCGCTCAACCACCCGAGGAAGTTAAGATCTTTGTTGGGAACTTGCCTTATGATGTTGATAGCGAGCAATTGGCTTTGCTTTTTAAGGAGGCTGGCACCGTTGAGGTTGCTGAGGTGAGTGAGTCTTTGGTTGTGTTGGTGTTTTCTTCAATTTGAAGTTTCAAATTTTTGATTTCAATGTGGGTGTCGGTGGTTTCAGGTTATTTATAATAGGGTCACTGACCGGAGTCGTGGCTTTGGATTTGTCACCATGAGTACGCTTGAAGAGGTTGAGAAGGCTGTCCAGAAGTTCAGTGGTTACGTAAGTTGTTGTGTTGCTTTATATTTTGTTTTTGAGTTAGAAGGGTTGTAATTGTGGTCCAATGTTCAAGTGGAAAACTGTGTTAGGATTTGGATGTTTAATGGTGGATGTGTAGAATTATGGAATTTAACAAAGTATTCTATTGTTTGGGTAATTTTGTGATGGAAAAGTAAAAAGATTGGGCATCAACATTGTGTGGTAGGTATATTCCCAGATTGTCACGCCCAATTATGTAGTCAGAAGTTTGATTTCTTGGTCCATGTCTATGAAAAAAACACCTTTTGAGAGATGCTAGTCCCGGTGCTTTTAGTAATTAGTTTCTGACTCTTGGCCCGAAAATAATCTAGGTTCACCAAAAATCAATTGAAGAAGAAGAAAGAGTGGTATTGGATAGAATGGGATGGGATGTGTGTGTGTCAACGTGTTATACTTCATTCCATCTAGTTTTAAACAATCCAAACAATGGAGCACAGGAGGCTAGTATCAGTCCACTCCATTCAAATGTGACATGTTGATACTATTCTGATTCTCAATGTTAAGATCCCAGTGTAAAATTGTAAACAAATGTGTCCAGGGTTGGCTACTCATATATCCTGAATTGTATGATAGTTGTACATTACTATCTCCCTCCTTCCCCCTTTATTTCCCCCAAATGAAATAAAATTTGGGGTGATGAGAGAAACTGTGGTGATTAACTTGTGTAGACAAGAAGTAGAAAGTATTATTAGTATCATTGCTTCTCTTTTATTGTCTTCAAAATAGTTAACCTGTGACACCATGAGGTTTGGCCTTGTTCCAATGATGCTTTGCTCTCATTGTAATAAATGTCTTCTAGATTTAAATTGTGGCGAGGAATTGGTACAAATGTTTAGACCTAAACCTGTAATAAATAGATTTTACCCTATTTCATCTGAATATCTTATTGCTTCAGTGTCTGCGTACATAGTAAAACTGGGAGCTCCATGCTTGTGTTTTTTGAAATAGTATTTGAAATATTATTGTCTTATTGCTTCAAAATAGTATTTTAATTTTGTTCTCATTAAATTTTGTATGAGTATGGACACTTTTCTGCCTTTCAATTAAGCGGTTCTTCCATGTTGAAATGTTGAAATGTGTCTTTTGGTGCTGGAATAAGCATATGCCTATTGATTTTCTTATCTATCTACTTTTATTGTGGTTTCTTGAGTTGTTTTGGATCTTATCCATCTTTTCTGTGACAGGAACTAAATGGAAGAGTGTTGACCGTTAATAAGGCTGCTCCAAAAGGAGCACAGCCTGACCGCTCATCACGGCCACCACGAACCTTTAGTTCTGCTACAAGAATCTACGTTGGGAACTTGCCATGGACTGTTGACAATGCACGGCTAGAGCAAGTTTTTAGTGAACATGGTAAGGTTGAGGAGGCTAGGGTGGTCTCTGACAGGGAGACTGGTCGATCACGTGGTTTTGGCTTTGTCACAATGGCCAGTGAGGCTGATGTGAATGATGCAATTGCTGCTCTTGATGGTCAGGTAAAAACACAAGTACTTTATTACTTGATCATTGGTGGTAGCATTACAAGGACTGCTTGTGTGTTTCTTTGTTGGGAGTAAACTTCTGATATGGTGGTTCTGATATTAATTATTGCAGGAATTGGATGGGAGACCAATCAGAGTGAATGTTGCAGAGGAAAGGCCTAGACGCAGCTCCTATTGAGTGGTAACATGAGAGTAATCTTCCATGTCCGACTGATTGAGTTCCCTTTCAATGGTTTAGTATACAGTGTCAATTTTTACCGTCTTTGGCAGCTGGTTTCAGATTGAATTTGCATATCTTAATGTTATTAATTTGATGTCTAGATGAAAATTGATTAAAAGTTACAATTCAAACTCTAGGGATTTTGGTGGAAAACCTCCTCATTTTCTTTTTCTCAACCATTTTGTTTGCTATTGATGCTCGAAAATATAGTGATCCTTTAAATCTTCTGGTAAATAGAAGCTTAAGGCGTGATCATCTGTCATGTCAACTGTTGGATTCCTTATTCAAATGGTTGAGTATCATCTGTTATGTCACCTTCTATAGAGTAAAAGAAACTACAAGCACAGATAAATCGGCTTCTCACTTCCCTTTCATAGGGAATTCTCATTTGAAGGACCTGGTTCTTCTTCCATTGCAGCATAATAACTAACCAATGGTGTATAGTGTAAAAGACTCTCCTTTCGAACTTGTGCATAGTTATTTGTCTTGAATGGATATTTAGTAACAGTAATCAACACTAGAAGTGATTAAATACGTGTTTAAATCTATTTGTCAATACTACGTAAGGTTAGTCTAATTTCTAAGCACCACTTCTGAAAGTAAGAAAAATCATGAAATTCTGTACCGGGGCCTACAGTGTTAGCTTTCATGAAGGAGGATCGTGAGTACAAACTTGGCACAAAAATTCTGGACACGTGCATGATTTATCAACGGAAGTCACTAAGAATTTACACTGGTATGATGATTTAATCTTTGAAATTACAAGATAAGTATGGTTGACTAATAGAGCCTCCGGTGCCAAAAGTATTCTGATATCTGACAACATTGCTAAGTGCATAATTTTCTAAAAGAAACAAAAGAAACTCAAAACTATAGCCTTTAAAATGGTTTCTCTAGCCAATAAGCTCACAAATATCAGTTCTACCTTATTCATTTTAAACCTTCAATTAAAGAAGTTTTAAGTTTCGAAATTTAGAACAAACTTATTTACAACTTCTGTACAAGAAAAACATGAAGAAGAAAAATAAAATTAGTTTTTTCACAAATTAAAATTATTTTTTCATAAATTAGAATTAGTTCATGTATAAAATAATTTGTAAAAGTTCATTTTTATTGTTCTAAATTTTTATTTCTAGTTTTTGGACAATATAGGAAGAAACACTCTTTTCTTTTCTTGAAGTATTTATGAAGAAAATTGTTAAAATAGATCCATGACAACACTAAATTTAATTATCAAATTGATTAAGACTAACATCAACTATTAATAATTGATAACTTCAATAATTAGATTCATTAGTAATATCTACAATTTGCGACTGATCAATATCTTACTTCATAATTAAGTCTAGATTTTTTATAAGCCAACTGATTATTATCAATGCGTAAAGAATAACACGAGATGTGTCATTACAATACATCCACATCCCTACCAATTTTAACAATCACAAAAAGCATCTTAAACCCTTCTACTAATAAACATTAAACATGTTCCATATATTTACTCAAGTGATAAGTTATCATTCAAACTCAACCGATGTGGCAGAAAATGTGTGAATATGAATAATAAATATGATTTTAACCTATGCTAGTACATGAACACAGTAAGTTAAAGTTTAAATTGTACGTCAGGCAATCAGAAATATTGTGGTAATAACTTTTAAGATACAACAAACTTACCATATATAACAGTTTTTTTATTGGAAGACATTATAAAAACTTTGTATACTGTCAATTGTTCGAAATCTTTTACTCAGAAAGTGCATAATACAAGACAATTGTTCAAGTTTTCGACTCAACTACTTACATAGAAATTATTGTTTTATATATTATTCAAAGCCAGAAAATAGATTCGATTTCAGACAAAGAATGAGCATGTTTAGTGTAATTATTATTACTACTGTTCTGAAGGATCAACATGAATCATTTGTTTTAGGGCAAGAAAAGAACAGCAGCTTCAACTATACAAATTCTTACAGCACGTGGTACAGACATCCATTTCACTAACCACGCAACTGAGCTTCTCTGCTAGTGAGAGGCACATACCGAACAGAAGTCTCAGTCCGGATACTGATAGAACCATCAGAGTTCTTATCCACGACCTTTAAATCTTGAAATATGTTTCCAACAGGAATAACCATTCTACCACCCGGCTTCAACTGATCAATAAGTGGTTGAGGAATTTCTGGTGCCGCTGCTCCCACATGAATGGCTTCATAAGGAGCAAAATCAGGCCAACCTTGCCTCCCATCTGTCAACACAACAATCACTAAAATATTTTAAATAATTGATCCGCCAATTTGACATAGCAAACTATTTAACTGCTCAAAAGCATCAATAACCATGCAGTTAACACCGAAGAACAGAGGAAAGAGTTGAAGAGAGTGAATATGGACATTCAGAATCCACAATATCTAGGAGTGTCATAACATGAATGCTTATGAATAAACTCTACCTTCAGATGAAGTTTACTCAATCACATTAAACAAATCCCAAATACTGACAATCAGGTTACTTGAGTTTATTCAATCACTTCAATCACTTCAAACAAATGTCAAATCCAGTCATGAGGTTATGGATTTCTGTTTAACTGAACGACTCGTTAAAGACATTCAATCCTTTACCTCACTTTAAGCCTTCGACAGCCATATCTAACAAATGAACTAGATTAAATTGTCATAGTCGATTACATCAAGTAAAGTTGTATTTTTGTTGTGGAAAAGAGTTTCAAAGTTTTATATCAAAGGAAATCATAGAAACCGTACCACAACAATGCACAGAAAGGGAACCATCTTTCAGTGGTAGAGCTGCAGCACTTTTTTTAATATTCTCAATTGAAAAAGAAACCAATTCAGGAATATGTTCCACGCCAACAGCACGGCCTTGAGGTCCTACCATCAAGGCAAAGCATCCAGTGAGGTATCCCGTTCCTGCAAAGGGTCCAAAGTATGAATAGTTTGCATCAAATGCAGAGAATAAAGAGAACGAAGGCACTAGAAGTTCGTTCCTGTTATGTAGAACATTTAATTCTGTATTGCACATAAGGAACGAACAACATTTTCACATTGAATTGGGATTATGCAAATCTCAGAGTAATGGTGTTATCAATAAGAAGAATCAAGGACTTTACATATAAAATCTCCACATCTACCTTCTATAACCTCATTAAGAGAAGGAAATAAAGCATACACTATTTTCTGCACACCTTTGCCAGTACAGCCGCCATCAACATTTTATGTAGTCTATCCATGACTTGTAAACAACAAATCCACCACACGAATAGTAGTGGAAAAAATTTATTCATAATAAGATTTTTTTTTCATTTCTCTTTAATAAATTAGAAAAAAATATAATCATCAAGAAAATAGTTCATAGACTATACCAGAGCCAACGTCCAGAGCACGCATCCCAGGCTGCAAATTCTTCTCCAGCAACTGAAGGCACGTTGCATGCATATGTGGTGCAGATATAGTAGCATTGTAGCCAATCGGCATAGGACTGTCAACATAAGGTTGAAGTCCACCAGGCACAAACAAAGCTCTATCAATGGTTTCCATTACTTCACCCACCTTTCTGGAAGTAATAATTCCATAACGCTGCAAATTATCTACCATTCCTTTGTTCTCGTTGAGGGCACTTCCAGACCAGTATTGCTGTATTTTTTTGAAAAATATGTTTACTTTAGATTACTTCTAGTTTTAAATATTACAGAAAATAAGATGATAAACTAATGAAACACAAGCATGTAGCGTCCCGTTATTCCTTTTATCTGAACTGCACCCCTGGGGTGAGCAATCAGAGAGAATCAAAAGCCAAATTTACGGTATAAAAGCAGAAGGGACCTAGAATCATCATCGGCCCCTAAATGAAAGAAACAGTTCATACAAATACAATGTAATTGGGCATGCATAACATTGATCAACAACACTAAAAGGAAGCGCAATAGCCACTGTAAGTTATAGATACGGAAGACGATGTTAAACTCTACACGAGAATTACCATAAAATTCCATTCATGAGCATGTACAAAATTCAAACAGAATAAGTTTACACACCACTCAAGGAGCCGCTCCTCTAGTAATGCAGTTGAACGATGGAACAAATTCATAAGTTATGAATTCAGTAGCTAAGTTTTAATAAAAGTTGAGAACAATACAAGGATTCGATGTAAATGAGAGAAGAGGTAGGGAATTGTTTCCGTCGAAGAAGAACTATGTTCGACGATCGATCGCAGTGATAAACGAGGAAGAAAGAGAAAGGGGTTACCTCCATCGTATAGAAAATAGCGTTCCCCGGAGCGAAATTAGGGTTCAGGGATCAGTAAGGATTTACTGTTACAGAGCGACACTGCTGCAGTAAATGGAACAAGGTTAGATTATTGCTTTGCGTTTAAACAACGTCGGTATTTTTCGGTGTCTTGTTCAGTTGTAGTGCTGCAGTTCCGTGTCGTTGTTCAGTTCGATTCCTCTTCACCAAGGGCACGTGGGCTTTTTTTAATTTATTTTTCGGGCTGCTTTCTGCAGCACCTCCTTTTTATTTCTTCCTGCACCACTTAACATTTATAAATCCCAAATTATTTTTCATTAAAATTATAATAAAAAGATAAAAATATCTTTACATCTCTTTGTTTTTTAATGTATTTCATATTAAATATTCTGAAAGTATTTTTAAATTTAGAAATAATTTCTCGGAATATATTTTAAAAAATATATTTCTATTATACAATTTAAAAAATATTTTTGAATTTAGAAATGTATTTTGAATTGTAAATATTTCTTTTAAATATGTTTTAGATTGGACAATCCATATACATTTAAAAAGATATATTTTAGATTAAGTGTTTTGTAATATTCTCTTCTTCTCCAATGGTTCCTCTTATTCTTTCTGTGTCCCGGATGCACAAACCTTATAAAGCGAAGGGAGAGAGAAATTGAAAAGCCATTGGTGTCTGCCTTCACATTTAAAGACCCCATAGAATTCAAACACCATCTCATCTATGGTCTTGCTTGAGTTTCTCTAAGTAACCCTTTACTTCTGTTCAATGTTTTCAGATTTGAAAATATATTTCGAATTATATAATTCCAAATGTATTAAAGAAAGAAGAGGTGGAGAAGGATTTTTGTTTCTTTATTATGATTCTAATGAGGATTAAGTCGGTGTTTGCAAGTATTATAGGTTGCGGGAAGAAAGAAAGGAGGTGTAAAAAGAAGCAACCTAATTTTCATAAGTTGGGTTTAACTTCTCTTGTTTGATGATGAAGGAATTTTTTCTTCCGTCTTCATATTTTTTTTCCTTTCATCCTAGACCTCTGTATATTCTTTTAACATTTTATGTTTTTTGGATTGTATAATATGCAAGTTATATTTTGATTTTTGGATTATATAATTTAAAATTTAAAAAGAAAATTTAATTATGCAATTAAATTTTTTTTTTCAAAAAATTAACTTTGAAATTATATAATTCAGAAGTTATTTGACTTTTGAATTATATAATACATTAGTCACTTGGCTTTTAGATTACATAATTTACTTTTGAGCTTTTGAATTATATAATTTGGAATTATTTTTTGAGAGAAAAAATGGTTTTCCGTTACATAATTTTGAAAATCATTTTTAGCTAACCTAGAAGGATAAAATGGACAAAAAAAATTAGGAAAGTGCAGTAAGAAAATTATGGATTTGCAGGAAGAAACTGCCGATGATGAACCGTGTTGGTTGCTCTCGGTTTTCATACATCTCAATTTAGTCATAATTTTTTACTTTTTATCCATTCATAGTGCACTTATGTATTTGTTTTTAGCGATTTACATTATTTCTTTCTCTAATTCATAATACTACTCTTTGGTTTATTTTTATGTAGGAAGGAGAAATCTCAAACTTCAAGTAAAATGAGGACCCATTGGAATTAAACGGGGGAAGGAAATAAAAAGCAAGAAATCTCTGCATCTTCTTTTGAAATAGGCAACACTTCTGAAGCACTATGAATTAATTATAATATTTAATTTTAGGTTTTATTGTCATTGGACATCACTCGAAAATATTTTGTTTTTATTGTGTTTCGACCACTCTTTTAAGACTATTATAAAATAGTTGAGATGTAATTTTTGTATCCTCTTATTTTATTAACAGTTGCTTTTTTATTATTTAAGTAAATTTTTTTTACTTAAATAGAAGAATTTTACATGACTGGCACTCTACTTAATTTAATGATTTATTTGGTAATTGACAAAAAAAAATATTTACAAGATATATATTTTAAGTCTTAAATTTTATGTCACATTTCAAAAGAAAAATTTTATAAGATTCAAGTCTTAAATTTATATTTCTTGCAATAGAGATGTCTTTGTAAAAATGCAATTTAGTTATGCAAAAGAGTCATGTCTCAAATTACCAGGGTAATTTAAAATCAATTAGAATAATAAAATTACAATTCTTTTAGTCTTAATTTTTAGTTGTCTGCAGTTCACTAGTAGTGGATCTCTGTATAGGGTTCTCTAATGGTTGATTCTTACGCTTGTTAATAACGAACAATTTTTTTTTTTGTAAGAGGAAATACATATCCTTGAATCACTGATACACCCTGAGAACTAAAGCTAACTTTATATCTTGGACTAAAGCTTTTCTCCCAATTGATTTTTAAAAATTTTATTGTCTTGTTTGCTATTTTAATCATTTTTCATTAATGTTTTTACTCTTTTTTCTTCTGTATAGCAAAAAGAAATTACACTTCTTACATGAACTAAATGAAAATGTAGACTTCAACTTCAAAATAGTTAAGATAAAATTAGTGAAGGAACAACTTCAATAGACAGTTTTCATCCCTTTCAATGTCCCTGGAAAGAATTAGTTGTATATGACATATCTTCGAACCAACAAATCTAAATGTCCTTTCTACTAAATTGACGATGCGGGGAAGTAGAAGTTACATATAAGTAATTTAAATGCATTAGAAATCTAATAGTAACTGAGGAAGAATAATCTCAAGATGAGTTGGTTCTATCTGATTAGCACCCTCCGCTTCTGCAACAGCAGCAGCACGTTGAACAGCCTCTGCATCAAGAGAAAGGTTTATGTCAAAGTTAAAAAGATTATGAGCAAACTTATAGTCAAGACCAAGCAGGCACAACGCGTTTCTCTTATAACATGAATAAACCTGTGATAAAAAGCCGGAGAAGTTCACAGGTAAGCTTCAGAGCATTGCCATTTGCTGGATCAGAAACGATGAAGGAATGAGTAAAACAAGCAAATGTTCAATTTGCAAAAACAGAACCATGGCGTGACCTGATCACAGAACACCCCCAGAGAATAAATCCATCAATAGAATGAAAAATGGAGACATGGAATAAATACCAGAAGTTGTGCGATTCTTCTTGGATGTTCCAACTCCTACCTGTAGCAGTAAACCGAATGCAACAGTGAAGCAGGGGATATCATGTAGTTCAAGAGAATAACTAAAATATTAGAGAATGTAGATTCTACTTAGGTTAGGATGTTATTGCTGTTGATGGCACCCAGTCAGCTAAATTACAAAATATACTATGAAAAACAAGGTATTTGTTCAAATAGATATATAGACATCTTAAACTCAAAACAAATGTAGCAAAACCTAAACAGTGAATACAAGAAATTGGAAGGGAAACAACCAGGGCCAATTCCCTTACCAAAAATTTGGGGAAGGTTGTATTTTACAATGTGATATGTTAAAAAAATTACGCACTCTCCTTGTATTTCAGGCTTCTGATAGATCTCTCATCTATTACAAAATCCAACAAAAAGTTTCCTTGCATACATAAATAGCTTCACAACTAACTTCAAACGCTTATCAACTGCCAAAATTTCTTGCTGATAAAAGAAAAGGGCCTTAATTTCTTAGCCAGAGAGCATTCAGGGTTATATGATCAGGGTTATATTAAACTTTTGGGTTCATTGTCATTCAGGGTTATATGATCAGAGTTTCAAATATAATTTTCTTGAAGGATGCGACCAAAAGTAAAGATTGAATAAGATTTTGTGACAAGCGTATTCGTATGCACCAAATCACCAGACTCTGAAATATGATATATAGGCACCATGTAGCTAATAAAGCGGTTGAAATTGAAAGACCTCACGAACAAGACTTACAAAACACAAATGAACAAAGCACGAGATAAGACAGAAGGAAAGAAACTAATGGTAAGTTTGCATTGACAATAAGTGGATCACTCGTGAACGAAAAATAAATGATGGGACTGTACCATATGTTAATAGGTACAATAGAAGAGACCAAACCTAAACCACTAACAAAAAAATGACCTCACGTCACTTCACACTACTGTAATAATACGGACATAAATGTGATTGGCAAGGTTTCTAAAAAGCTATAGAAACGTAGTATCAAAAGTAAAATCCAACGCAGTAAACTTAACAGAATCCTAATATATGAGCAGATCTACTTTTTTGTAATCGTAACAATCGGGTAGGTTAGCGAAGTAATTATTGGAAACAACAGCGCAAAAACAATCCCAAATTTTGGAAGTCACACAGCATAAGAAGGGAAATTCAGAAATTATATCATTGTGAAGATACAAACACAAACAAAAGGATTACGAGGAATAGAAAAAAATTAGAAATGAAATGTGAGGAAATTGCAGAGAACCTCGGAATCCGGAGCGTCGTTAGCTTCAACATTTTCCCGCTCTGAAAATGGGAAGAGAAGAAAAAGAAGTTAGTGATTGGGGATAAAGTGGGAAGGAAAGCAGGGTAAGAGAGAAGAAGTGTGGGACCAAGGGCTCGCAGTGTCCAAAAGCGCTTCAAAATGGAATGAATGAGATCCTGTTAACCAATTTGAAGGAGGAAGTGAGATATACAGAAAATGAATACATTAATTGCGTTGTAAAGAGAGAGGGAAGGAAAGGGTTTTAGGGCTGTACACACTCCAAGCTGACTTCCTCCATCGCACAGCCACAGCCTTCACCAAACACGCCTTTGGATTTGGAGGGAAATAAAATTAGAGTAGGAAAGTTCAACAAATTTTCCTCACACAAGAGTCAGAAAACTAGCTACTGTGCGCTTATTTTCGCCACATGTTTGTTTGGATGGGAATCTCCTTTTCATTTCGCATAATTTGCCGCCGCGGAGAAATAGAGACAAAATAAATAAGAGATGTGTATGAGAAAATAAAAGAACAGCGCTTAATTATAAAAAAAATAGAAAGAAATACTATATCCCACCCAATCCAAAATATTAAAAACAAATTTGAAGATGCAGTAGTGAGATTGAGATTGGGTTTGATCACCAGATCATATTGAATAAATAAAATTAATAATTTCAATCAGATACGGGTTTAAATCTTATTAAGTTTAATTTTATTTTCATTCTTTTTTTTTTACGTGTTTTAACGTGAATCATTAATTAAAATAATATTATCTTTTCGTTTGAAAAAAATCAATAATTTACACTAACAACAAAAATCAATAATTTACACTATACCATGTAAAAATAATGTATAATTTTTCTTTTCACTAATATTTTTAAATTTGTAAATATATTTTAATTCTAATTTTTAATATGATAGCATTTTATTAAAAATCAATAATAAATTATATAAAATTATAATCCACAATAATAATCATTATTAAAATTATACATCCCAACTTTTACTTAAAAGTTCTCGGTATTTATGTCAAACAATTCTTTTTATCAAAATTTTTTAATTAAATATAAATTCATAATCCGAAAAACTTGACCATTTTAACCCGCAACTTGAACAATTTGAATCCAACTTATCCCATAAACTAAATAATCGAATATGAATTTTAAAATAATAAATTTGAGTTATGCTAAATTGATTCGGTTGAATCTGAATGTGATCTTATTTACCGATTGCTCACTCCTACTTAATTAAGGTTTAAAATTTATGATAAATTTAAATATTTTTAATTAAGTTTTTATTAAATTTTCTTAAAATTTATTAAATATTAAAAAAAATTATATTTTTTTAATTAATTTTTTGTTGTTTATTTGTTCTCTTAATTAAGTGATGTTGTTATTTTGTTGTTATCTTATTTGTTTATTTCTATAAATTTAAATGTGTGAAATTTTATAATTAGTATAAGTTGGTAATAAATTTAATTATTTCTATTAAATATATATTAAATCACATTATTTTTGTAAACATAGACCAACATTTTAATTTTTATTTAATGTTACATTTGACCTTCCTATCCCATCAATTTTGCCAATAAACTTATTTTCAACCCAACATGAAAGATTGCAAGAATTGTAGTCATCACCTGGAAGTGAAAATGATATGCAATCTAAAGAATGTGTACGCTAAAAAGTGAATTTCATGGGATTGGTAGTTCTTCTTAAGAGAAAAAAAATATATATCCAACCAGTTTGAAGTTGTTATCTGCACTATCAGCACATTATTCGGAGCCATGTTGCTTCAACACATGCTACTTAATGTTGCTTTGGAGGTGGCTCATTCTCATTACTATACTCTTGAGGAGGTGACACTATCACTAGTACTTTTTTTCAGCATCACTTTGCATCAAATGTTTTACTGTTGTCGACAACGCAAAACACTAATTCTTCGCGTTTGCATCACTTGAATCCCTGTGATCTGAATGGAAGTTTTAGTGAGACCCACAAACTAATCCTTATTCTACGACAAATGAAGGCAAAGTCGAGTTGCGTTGTGATGAAGATACAACATCTTCAATCAAATGGGTATTTTTTTTTAAGTGTTATTTGGCTTTGGTGTTCTTTCGAAAAAAAAATGGATTTTAATGTTTTTCACATGAATTTAATGAAAATATGATATATGACATTCCTGGATTTTGACCTAGGAGGTCGGCGTTAGCTTCACCCTCTTTAAAGTTGGGGTGATTTTTAAAACTCAATTGATCATTTATTTTTTTTCTTTGGATGCACCGTTAGTGTACAACACTAAGTTTTCTTCGTTCCAATCAAAATGCATTTCACAGTATATTTTCTCCTTTTATTTATATCGATATATATATATATATATATATATATATATATATATATATATATATATATATATATATATATATATTTTTTATTTTTTTATTTTTTTTTTTTTTTTTTTTATTT
>Ga0214542_1007896_pt1 | contig 18132 bp, 6 predicted proteins | sample CNSS1metaG_FD_160096 | JGI IMG/M metagenome (GOLD analysis project Ga0214542, IMG submission 160096) | Root nodule microbial communities from cowpea collected in UCLA plant growth center, Los Angeles, California, USA - CNSS1 | ecosystem: Host-associated > Plants > Roots > Nodule | place: USA...
GGTTTGGGGAAAGAGGGGAAAACACAACCCTAATAACTGATCTGAATCAGTTATTAGGTAACCAACCTCTAAAACAGAAAACCTAAGGGGTTATAACAACAGTAACAGAAAACCCTAAGATTAATAATATTAAAAAATAATAATAATAAATAAAGTTTCTATGATCATATATCAGGACTATCAATAATAAAAACCAAGTACTAGGACTATCAATCGACATTATTGGGTAGTTATTAGAACATTACGAGTAGTTAGAATTTATGTTTTATAAATATTAAATTTGTATTTTGGAATAAATGTTAGAACTTATAAATACTGACATAAATCTTAAGTTAAGGAGAGGCTCGGGAATAGACATATTCATATAATGTTTTCAACCATTGCATTTATCATTTACATTCAAATACTTTAATCCTTTTCTTTTAATTTTTCTTTGTCATTTAATTTAAGTATTTTCTCTGTCTCTTTTACTATTTTCTTGCAAATATGTAACATCTTCATTTGTAAAGATATTTGTGAACTACGTTCAACTTATAAAATTTAATACATTCATGACAAAGGATCTACCATTTTGTTGTGTGCTTTAATTATTTATGTAATTCTACAATAATAAAAGAAAAATCATTTCATATTATGTGCTTTAATTATTTATGTACTTCCACAATAAAAAATTTGTCTCCCATATTATGTGATTTCTATTAAATATACTTTCATCCTTCAAAATAAATATTTTAAATTTATGTTTGAACGTTAAAAATTTATATTTTGAATAAGTTGAAATCAACCATACATTTCACAAATCTAATCACTTGATTATAATTATTTTAGATGTAAGGTTACAGTTAAAAAATAATAATAATTTCTTATGATGAAGATATATTGTCTTCCTTTCGATTGATGAGATACATTATTTTCTTTACGTATATTGTATGTTTTATAACTTTTGACAATATACCCTAACAAATTGTTGGTCATAAGTAGGAAGTCATAGATGGTACAAAATAACAAGGTGTTGAGGAAGATGCACAAAATTAGGGAGAGTAGTCAAGAGCGGGTTTAAAGAGCTTTTTAGTCTTATGTTTTGTGTTTATTAGAGTTTATGAATGTAAAACAAAAAAAAAATTATTAAAATTTAATTAAATTAGTGACAATGTTTATTTTTAATTATAAAATTGAATAAATATATTTTTGTTAGCTATAAATCTTAAGAAGATGAAAAATTGGGGATGTTAGACTGTGCATCACAAAAGTTTCATTAGAAAACACATCAAATATTTGAACTTCATCAATCCACAACAACTTCAAATCTTCAATTAGTAGACCTAGATAAACATATATCTAATTTTTAAACTACTATGAACCAAATATCATCATAGACAACATCATATACTTTTTATTCATACACAGTCTTGGAGATAAGTTGTAAATAAATAATAGAACAGACCAACAATTGTCGTTGGTACTTAGATGATCAAATGAATTTATCCCATCAATACTAAACAAAAAAGTCAAAGGTTTCTATTCTTAACCAAACTTAGAGACTTGATTATCTATATTTTTTTCCATTCCATAGAATCAACGGATGAGAAAGCAATTTGTCACATTATATCATTTACATGTTATATAAGATTTTTAATGTCCTTTGAGTTTAAAAAATCGCTTAATCCAAATACGATTGAATGAAGTTAAACAACTTTCACAATGGAAGAGAGTGTTGTATAATATTAATCTTATTTTATACATGTTTTGACAAATTTCTTCCTAAAAATTCTTAGGAAGTGAAACTTTCCATAAGTTGAAATTAAATTATACACAACTTGAAAATTAGAGCTTAAAAAGTTACATAAGAGAGCTTTTCAAAATAGCCTCCACATTAGCCAATTTAGTTTATGGAAAAGCTAATCTTAGGTTTTCTTCCTATTTTTTTTCTCCCAAAAGCCGTAATGGAGAAACGCGTTTAAACAAAACCATGATACACAAAAAACACAAACTATCGCACATGTGTATTTACGTTTCAATCAAGCTATTCTATTTTTATTTTATTAAGTTAAAATTTTAATATTTACACAGATTTTAATTCAATGTATTTTTTAAATAAGATTTATGTTTTCTACTTAATGAAAGCATAAAACGATAATTTGTATACGATAACATTGGCCATCCAATAAATGTTCATAATAAATATTTTTAACCATAACATAGTGTTACAGATGGCATATAATTACATTTATAAACACGTTATTATTTATTAAAAGATAGAACAGACAATAAAATACGTGCACTAATTCTAAACATATTCTTAATAAACTATTGATAAAATATATCCAAGTCTATAGTTTTTTTTGGTATGGACAAATGTTTTTAGTCAGTATTTTTTATTAGACGAGTTGAACTCACAATTTTTTTTTTTTAACTTTATTACTAAACTATCTTATATGAATAATTTGTAAAATAAGTTGAATTATTAAAATTGAAAATTGAAACTAATTTAATTTAAGTAACTTAATTTAAAAAGGGTTAAATATGTTTTTTGTCTCTCATGTTTTTGGTCTCTCAAGTTTCACTAAAATTTGGAATTGGTCCCACTTTGGAACTTTTGACCAATTTAGTCATTCATTTTTAGGAATGTATGAATTTAGTCCTTTTAATCAGATTTTGTTAGATTTACAGAACGTTTCAAGCGCATTGCATGATAGTATTTTAATTATTTACGTCGTTTGATCCATTTTCGCTTAAATGCTAACTCAAATATTATAACAAAATGCGTTTGAAACTTCAAATAAATTTAACAAAATTTGACTAAAAAAATTAAATCTATGCATTTTTAAAAATGAATGGTTAAATTGGTCAAAATTTTTGATGAGAGACTAATTCTAAATTTTACTGAAATTTGAGGGATAAAAACATATTTAATTCATTTAAAATAGATATTTTATAATTTAAAAGTACTTTAATTTTATTTTGAAATGAGTCAAAATGGTGTATTAACTAAGTTGATGTAAGATCGGTCCAATAAAAAATTATTTGGACCCATTTGATGTTGGACTGAAGTGAGATTGATGTAATTTAGAAGTAAAACGGTTGAACCTGTTTTGGGCCGTCTTTGTTGTACATTCGCACAGTATTTTCAAACGGCGTATTGGGACCGCAGACGCGTTACGGAGGGCGACGACTTCACGCCGTTTAATTGAGACCCAAACATCCCCCTATACCAACATTTCATTAAATCAATGTTTTCAATTATTATTATTGTCATTATTATGCCGTCTTTTTCGTTACAGTACCTATCTAAAATTATGAATGAACTGCTATATATCTGTCTCATTTTTTAAAATCATTTATGAATTTACTAAATTCTTTGAATTTATTATTGTCATTTAATTTTGTTAATATTGCGCTAATTATCTTCAAAATTAAAAACATTTTATTTGTTTTAGAGTATTTCAGCAACAACAGATAATATAAGCGCATGCTTTTCGATGGTAGTGTTCATTGGCCACACCAGACTCCAAATGCCGAAACATATGTTTATTACCATGAACTTTCTAGAATGTTTGACTCATAACGACTTTTAATTTTATGATGTGCTTCATTTATACAAATATAAATATTGTATAAGATCGGTATAAGTATATAAATTTTTTAAATATGAGTTATTATACTAGTAGGTGATAATATTATAATTATAAATTAAAATTACATATATTAAAAATAAAATGAAATATATCAGAATAGATGAAAGAATATCTATGGATAAATAAATAAGAAGAGACAAAACAGAGATAATTAATTTTATAACAAATTTATAAAAGTAATGGTAAATTTTTAAAAATTTAATAAATTATTATATTTAAAAGGTAAAATTAGTATTTTGAAGTATGGACACAAAAATGGAAATCTCTTTTATATATTGTTATAGATAATTATTTTAAACATAAAATTTACTCTTTTATTCTTTAATTATCCTTATTTTAAACTAAAATAATTATATTTTTACTTTTATTTTTTAAATGTCTATTCATTTAAATTTAATTATTCCACCATTTAGCTTTTTAAATTCAGTTGTTTTATTCTTTCAATGACGATTAATTTAAATTTAATTATTTAATCATTTATATTTTTAAATTATTATTTATCTAAGTTCAGTTATTTTTATTTAATTAAAGTAAAATTATGTATAATCTATAACAATATATAAAAAAGATTATCTCTTTTGTGTCCACATTTCAAAATACCAATTTTACCCTTTAAAATATAATTATTTATTACATTTTTGAAAATTAACTATTATTTTTACAAACGCTTTTAAAAAATTGTCTATCTTTACTTCTTCTCTCTTTCTCTATTTATCAACAATTATTCTCTTATCTTTTTTGATATATTTCTCTTTATTTTTTATAAATATAATTTTATTTTATATATTAACTTAAAAAGTTATCATCATCTACTAATATAATATCATGCATATTTAAAAAATACGTACACACAGGCGCGACCTAGTTATACATAAAGAGGATTGTTTTTTATAATTGATATGAATAATCGTTTTTTGTGTTCACATTTTACTGTTAATTTTATTTTCATTAATGTAAACTATTTTATTTTTAAAATTTTTTATCTATTTTTCATAATTATTTTTTAAAAGTATATTTATTTTGTAAGTTTAATAACATTTTTATTTTAGCAATAATTACAATAATTAATTTTTTACCTTTTAATGATAATATGATAAAAGTGGAAACTAGTTCTATATTATAATGATTGCTGAGATTCGGTATATATTTACGGGAACAGATAAAAAAAAAGTAATTTACAGAAAAAGAAGAAACAAACAAAGGACATAAAAAATTATGGGTTTCAAATTTTATATATGATTATCATTCTTATATATAATAAATGATATTATTCGGAATAATTATAACTAATTTTGTAATTTGTGATAAATACAAGGCTATTTAATTTACTCTGTATAAAAAATAGTATTGATAAAAGTATTTGATCAATATTAGACATTACTATTTATTACACAAGGTGTCCTAGACATTTTTTAGCATCCGGTCTTTTTATTGAGTTTTTTATGTTGTTCACTGCTGAGTTTTGTTTGTATAGTAATATATTTAACGTTAAAAAATATATTATTTTGATACTTTAAAAATAATTTTAGTATATTTTAAAATTTTAAAATTTATGATAATCAATGTATTTTAAATATACGAAGAAAAATCAATAGAGGATTCAAACTCCACTTTCCATTGTACGAGTCGGATATACAAATTCTATAAATTTAATTCTTCAGTTAGTATTAACGAATCTCTACCTTAGTTTATAAAATATATCTTTCAAGCCAATATCGTAATGATTTTCTCTAATTCATCACATGTTTAATCTCAATCTTCAGTTTACTATATCAAATCTAATTTGGTCAACTTGAGTATCATTCGTATTTATTACTTTAGATTTGGATTAAGAACTGAATTCAATTTTTTAACCAACTTTAGTATTAGTTATGTCATTCATTAAAATTGGCTTCAATACTAATTATTTTCTATTGACTACCACATTTGGATTTTTTGATTGACTTGAGTTTCACTTTCTGCGTTCAAACAAACGTTAGTATTTACTCCAATTGTTATATTTGAATTGACTTCGGGGCCATTATTTTCTCTTTTTCAATCAAGTTCTCAACTAATTTTGGAATTAATGTCTTCCAAATTATGTTTAGCTGTGTAAATCAAGACTTTTAGTTAATAATTCAAACAATGTTATAAAGAAACATTTTATATCAACTATTTATCCGTGTTGACAAATGTTCCTAAATCAATATAGATGTTACTCTCATAATATTTGACTCCGCAAATTAATCAAATGTTTGTAAAAAGATATATTATTAATTAGTACTTAAGAACGATATAATATAAACATATTACATAAGTAGTTTTTAAGAACCGATTTATCATGTCTCTACAAATCAACTAAATATTTGTTAAATGACATATTTTATATTGATTTTTAAGTTATACTTTAAATTATTACATTGCTTCTTAAGAACAATGATTACAATATTTTTGTAGCATAAAATATTGCTCAAATTTTATAGAATTAACTAAACTTAATGCAACATAGTTAACTCATGTCAAATCTCACATATTTTCTCTACAGATACAGTAAAGAAAGGTGTTGTTTTAATGACAGATTTTGATAAATAATTTTAGAAAATCAAAATAATATACTTAAAATTTATGTATTTAATTATTGTCATCGATATAATAAAAATTAATACATAATTTAACATAAATGTAATTATGAAGAAATAACTGTAATTACAAAAGAAATTATTACATTTTCTAGGATCAGGTTCTATAGAATAAATTCAAAACTCCTCACTTGTAATTATTCTTTGAACCTTAAGAAATTACTTCTCTAATTGAACTATTAGATTATTGGTATCATGTTTCATAATATATAAAGAAGTTAAATCTATTATTTTATTTTTCATATATATATATATATATATATATATATATATATATGAGTTTAAGATTGAAAAATAATTTATTATAATCAAATAAAAAATTCAAAGATCCAAAAAATTTATGATAATTGAGGCACAATTAAAAATCGGTTATGAAAAAATACAATAAATTATTTTCGCTTTTATATTCATAAAAGGTGAATACACAATGGCTCATGAGATTAAAAATATAATGTTAATTATTAAACTAATACTTCACTATCAAATTATTAAGTAACACAAAAGCTAATTACTTTTTTTTTTCAAAAATAAAGAAATCAGATGAAAAATAAGAGTAAAAATGGTAAATTTGTGTTTAACTTACTTTTTTCTTCATAAAAAAAGAAAAAAGATGAATACAATACATGATAAAGTCAAAATATAACAGAAAAAATATTAATAAATATTTTTATTTTTTATTATACTTTATTTTATGTTTTACTATTTATTAACATTAAATGTTATGTTATAAAAAAATTGTAATATATCTAATATAATTTTCATAAATTCTCAATTTATATATACATAATTTAAAAATTCTAGAAGTCTTTAAAAATTTCAAATATATAAATATATTAATTTAAAAAATTTGAAAAAATTTCAGGAGAGTCATGACCCCTCCAATCCATTAAAAGATCAGCCTTTGGTTTGTTTTGTTTCACAATGAATTAATATAAAATAGCAGAGTGATAAAATTAAATTGAAAAAACAATTAAAATTTAAATAATTGTTTTTTTAATTTTTAATTATAAAACATAAAAATGATAAATAACATGAAGCAAAATAATAAAATTTAAAATAACTAGGTTTTTTTAACAAGGAGAAAAAAAAAAACAAATGCTTTAAACAAATTAAAACAAGAAGACATAAAATTATAAAAATTTCTAGAAATTGAATAAAATAACCAAAGTGAATGAAAAAAACTAAGTTTTAAAATGTTAAATTGAATTTAAACTAAAAAGTGATAAAAATAAATAAAACATAGATCTAGTATCGGGTAAATTAAAATGATGAAATAAATATAACCTTAAGTTAAATTGAAAATTAATTCGAACCTAATAAAAAAAACTCAATGCATGTAGAATTGAACAATAATAAGAAACTAAAGAGATGGATATAGATGAAATTTAATTAAAACAAATTGGATCGGAGCAATTGAATAGGCTAATAAAAATTGGATTCCAAAATTTATAATGATTGTAATTAATTGTGGTGGTGAGTGACATGAGTGATGTATGGATTGATGATGTATCTGTCTGGATGAATTTGGGTGTGAATATAATAAAATAAAGTTGTGGATGCAATTGTGAAATAAAAAATAAAAATTAAATCAAGTATTAAATTTAAATAAAATGATTATACAAGTAGCTAAAAGAAATTAGAGCAAGAGTATGAATGAATAAAACGTCTTGAATCGTATAAAATTGAAAAAAAAGGAAGACTTTTTTCGATAACCTAGTGCGTTTTATGCTTTTTGTCCAAGTCTGTATTTATAGAGACCAGGAACATTATTATAGAAACAAATATTGTTAATAATTACAATAAAATAAAATTGATCGAAACAATTCATGTTTTTTCTTAATTTGAATGATCCACGAAATATATGTATTTAATTTGATTAATTCACAATCTTCATTTCATCAGTTAACTTTATGAGTTGTTGGTCATCCACATATGTAATGAGCCGCATAAGATGGATCATTCATTTCCATCAATTTGACTCATTAAATAGTTTTTTATTACCTTTCTCCTACAAAAGAAAAATGCAATGTTAAAACTATGCAAAATGCAAAAAAGAAAAATAGTAAAATTAAATTATGTTATTTTTTTATTAAAAGATTTTAAATATAACATTTATAAAGATAATAATTAACTTAGAAAATACTCTTAGATTAAAAAATAAAGAATAAAATGATGGAATATGGTACATTCTTCCCATTTTATAATAGTTATGTGAGAAAGTGACAAAACTCCGGTTGTTAATTAGGAGGAGTAATAGTTGTTACAACGATTACAACAAAAGTTGTAAAAAGTAGAAGAAATTATAGAAAAAGAAAGAAAGAAGTTATAAAAAGTAGAAAAAAGAAATAAGAGTTATAAGTAAAAAAATAACACAATTTTCCATAAAATCATGGAGTATGATGTTGAGAGTCGTAGGTGTTCAAACGATTATTTTCAAATTAGCATGTTTCTCTTTATGATTATCTCTTCCTTGAGTACTATGTTATGAATAAAATCATCTTCAACTGAATTATGTGTTTTTCTGACTTCGTATCGTCTTTCAAAGCGTTGTAGCTTTCACCAAAACTTGCTTTTTCAAACTTAAGACTTATATTTGATACGTCTTTTTCGTATCTTATTTTTACACCAGACATTTCAAACATTACTCCAAATTATAGACAACTTGAATATGATGTTTTAAATTGTATCGATGGTTATTGAATATTAAAACATATTTGAACTCATCCTTAGACATATTTATTACAATTTGTATTATATTATATGTAATAAAAGATTGTAGAATTAATGATTAAACTTTTATATATTTCTGCAATGGTTATTATAACTAAGATAGTAGTACAATTTTTTATACTTAGACATGTATATGAAAGTAGTAGCATTTGTTATTCATGACGTCCTGGACAACATTCATAGATAAAAGGGTTAAATATGTTTTTGGTCCCTCAACTTTCAGTAAAATTTGAAATTAGTCTATGTTCAACATTTTTGACCAATTTAGTCATTCATTTTTAAAAATACGTGAATTTAGTCATTTTAACCAAATTTTGTTAAATTTATCCGATGTTTCAAGCGCACTTCATGATAATATTTGAATTATTTATATTGTTTGACACATTTTCACTTCAATGTTAACTCAAATATTATTATAAAATGCGTTTAAAATGACAAATAAATCTAACAAAATTTGGTAAGAAAAACTAAATTTACGTATTTTTAGAAATAAATGACTAAATTGGTATAAAGTTTCGAAGATGAACTAATTCTAAAATTCACTAAAACTTAAGGGATAAAAATATATTTAACCCTAGATTTAATAAAATCTAGTGAAAAATAATGTACACTTCATTATCAATAATGGAAGGATGTGCATATTTTAAATTTAGGAAGGAAAATATGGAACTAAATTACTTAACTGAATACGTATTTATTTTTATTAAATAGCGTGTTGTTTAAAATGAAAATGAAATCGATGAGAGTGATAAGAATCTTAAAATATAATTAATCTAAAAAGTGTTATTGATTTGGTTTAATATAATAAAGTTAAATCAATTTCAAATTAACATAAATAAATTTGATTAATAATAATTTCTAAAAATTTCATGAAGAGCAATATTTCCTTATGATGAAGAGAAAATCTAAAAGTAGTTTGGTCTTGAGTGTGTAAAACACGAGTCATTGATAAACAATCATTTTGTCTCCACTTTTACGAAGGATCATACACATTTCTTCACCATAAACAATGGCGCATTCAGATATAAAGTGCAGTTTTTTAATAAAAGAAAACTAACATAAAACGGTTCAATAAGAAGCAAAAAGGAATTTCATTTTTCATTTTACTTTTACTTTAATATTTTAAATATTTTTCCTTAATATATTGCATAAACTAACATATGTTTTGTCCCACTTATATTTGTAGTAATCAAAGTTAAATATAAAATACTATTTTCAATAAATTACATATAAAATGTTTTTCACGTAATAAACGAAGTTCTACAATAAACTAAAATATAACTTGTACATAATTTGTTAGAATAAGTGTTTAATTATATTTTTTAAATTACATCACTATTTTTTTTACTAAATAATGACGAGTTTTAGTGACTAATAATGATTATTAACTATAATAATTAATTTAGACACTATTTTATAAAACTAAAAATTATTGGTTACTAAAATAGTCGTTATAATGAATAAAATTATACTGATCACTAAATTGATCATTAAAATTAAATATCATGGTTTTAGCTACCAAAGGAGATTGATCACTGAAAATTAGTTACCTAGGTTTTGAGTAACAAAATGATTTAGTTTCTAAACTGGTTTCTAATCAGTTAGTGACCAATTTAATGATCAATTATAATTTTTTATTTATAATAGTGACTATTTTAGTAATCAATAATTTTTAATTTTATGAATTGGTGTCTAAATTGGTCACTATAGACTAACTGTTCTTGGTTTTTAATTAAAAATTTTCTTGTAGGGTATGGATAAAACACTTTATAATTTAATTTATATACTAATAATAGTTTTTCATAATGAAAAAAAAAACACACATATATATATATATATCTAATAATTATTATTTAAAATTTGGGACAAGCATATTAATTTAAAATATTGAAAGAAAAATAATTGAAGGGTGTATTTGTTCACTTATGGTCAAGCTTAATTTTATAGAAGTCAAATTTAGTTTGATATGGTTGACCTTTCACACCGAAAGTAGATGACGTACGACGACGTAGATACAACTATAATTTGACGTTACTAATATTATTGTTCTATTGAACTTTTTAGAGGAATAAAACAATTATATGGAACTTGGAAACTTCTTGGAAACAAGGGTGTGCAAATTTAGCTCCTTATTTTGAAAAAAATAAAAATAATTAACCACATATTATAATTCGTTTGTATTGTTTGCGTAGTTCTATTGTATAATTCGTTTTCTCTATTTTTTTTTCTAAACGAAAGTCTAATATTATATAATGATAAATAGTTTGATTTTCTACTCTAGTATAATTTTAAACAATTTATCTGTATTTTATTATCAACTTTCTTCTATTATTTTTTAGCAAATGAACTAAAAACATTAAAACCATAAAGGGTGTTTATATTTTTAAAATAAAGAACGAAAATCCTATTGTATTTATGCACTATGACATAAATATTATAAAAACTCTCCATAATTTATTTCTTTTAAGATCATCCACATGTTTTTTTTTGTAAAATCAATATATAATATGTGTAAATCAATTTCTTAAAATCCCAAATCGATTTAAATGTTTCAACTTTAATTGTTTATCAATTTTTTAATTAGTTTTTGGTTAAATATATTTTGAATTGGTTTCTAAATACTCCTGATTTGAGTCCATATTATCTTTTATGATATCATTTCTTGTTTGAATAATGACCAATTTATTTCTTATGTTTTCCTTCACTTTTAGCACATGATATATTTTACGGTTTAGATATTTATAAATTATAATTAAGTTTCATCCTCTGTTTTACTTAGTTATATGATAATAATTTGTTAAAATATAATTTACTTCAATCGACTCAGAATTCCATATGCGCTAACATATATAGTCTACGATGCACTGATACTTCAACTTGGGTTATGTATCCGTGTCTGATACTTTATGATATTTTAACAATACTTATCTATTTTATAAAGTCGTAATACACTACAATAAAATCTTTGAATAATGAACAAATTTAGTGACAAAAAATAATTAGTCACTATATAGTAACCAAATTGACAACTAAAATAGTTCCAAAAAATTATAATTAGTCTCTAAATTGATAATTAAAATAATTTCAATTATGAATTGGTTTTTAAATTGGTCACTAACATTAGTTACCAAGTTTTGGCTACCAAAATAATTTGTTTTTAATTAGAAATTTTGGGTTGACACATTAACAATCATATATTTATTATATTTGTAAGAATTATTATACATTTTTTAATATTCATATATTGCGTATCTACCACGTATCATATCCTATTATTTTGAAAATAAACGTATTAACGTATCGGATACGTATCGTATCCGATACACGTATCGTATTTGTATATCATAGTATATAGTTAATGGTTCTTCCCGTTGAGATGCATATTTAAATTTTGTTATTAATTATTAAAAATGCGTCTGAAATCGTGCCTCAAAAGTGATGATAACTACGAAACCGTTGTTATTTATGAGAACATTTTCTAAAAGTCACTACATTGTTTCTTAACCATAATACTTAACTATTCATAATAGAAGAAGAGTGACAAATAAAGACATTGAACTCTCGTATTTTTTCTTTCAGTATGAATTATTATTTATCCAAAATAATAATATATTGCAGGTTTGTTGGAGATTTTCGAATATGGACTGGGTTAAAATAAATATTGATGGTATAACATTTGGTTGCACATGTTGTTTTTCTTGTACTTGTTTACTCAGAGGAGTAAAAGAAAACTTTTTTGAGAATTCATAATTCTCTCTGTATATGCGGAATTAATATAAGTTGTTTTAGCTATTGAACATATTGTAGTGGGGATTAACCTCTCTCTATCCGTCTGGCTTAAGGATAAGGGCCGAAAATTGTCTATTATAAGGAGATAATCCAATACTTAGAGATTTGAAATTGTGACTAGTTGATGTGATAATTTCTTCAGAGTGGTTAAAAGAACACGTTGGTTGGACGATCTAAGGATAAGTGGCCGATGGCCGCTCGCAACGGCCGGGTGGCCTAATGCCACATTTACTTTGTCAACAACTAACCAAAAATCACATTGAGATCTTTCTTGATGTAAGCATCGACAACACCAACCATGATTTGCCATTCTCATCCGACTATTTGAGCCCAAAGTCAAGACCGATCAAAGCACGCACGCTCAACCTCGTTAGTCGGGTTGCAGAGCGAAAAAATTGGATATTTGCAGTTAAAGTAAAATAGGTTAGTAAAAGTTTAAAAAGCAATTGAGCCTCACTTAAAGAAAATTTAATCACGAGCCCATATAAAAACTATAAATAAGACTTCAAGGTAAGTTGGTAAGGACATTTACTTCGCATTTATTATAGTATTGATTGTTAATTCTGACCGGATTTGGACTGATTTAAGCATCCAAGCCTAATTGACAACTACCCCAATTGTCTGAACATCCGAACGGGAGAAAAAAAGATAACCGAATAGGAGAACAAAGGAAGATTGACCTACAACAAGAAAGGAGGAAAAACATACGAGTGTTTAGATATACGTTCAATTCCTATACCTGAAACATGTTCTATTGAATGTATGCCTGTTTGGTTAAAATGTGATAACACAGGTTTTGAAAATAAAATATTATAAATAGTAAAATTTTTTTCTATGTACCATCCAGAATAACTTTTGATTTCTTTCGTAATATATATAAACTTCAAATATGAGATGTATAATTTTTCTATTTTTCAAAATCACTTTATTTTATATAAAGGTTAGGTCTGGTTTCCATATTTTCTTTTTCTTCCAATAATGTCTTCCTTACTTTATTTATATTTTCATTTTATTTATAGTATTGATAGAATAATCCTACTTAAATAACTAAACAAGCAAAGCGATTTTTATGTTAATATTAGTTGTTAATTTTTATTAATAGAAAAAGTGAATATATAATTTCTCTCATTTTTTCCCAAATTCTTTCAAATTAATTTTATATTTCTTAAACGTTAGTCCAAAAGTTAAACATATAACCTTTCCCACATTCTCTCCCAATTTTTATTGCTAGACTAACCTTGATACGAATATTTTAAAAAAAGAAAAAGTAAACTTTTATTATTCTATTTTTGACGATTTAAAAACCTCTTTGATTATTTTTTCCAAATCCTTCAAATCAACTTTATACTTTTTTATAAAATATTAATAGGAGAATTGAACATATAATCTTTTCACGCTCCTTCCAATTTTTATCATTAGACTGATATCGATAATAGAGTATTTTCAAAAGTAAGTTTTCTTTTATTCTATTTTATTACGATTTAAAAACCTTGTGCGTTTTTTACTTATTATTATTTAATTTGTTGTAAAACATTCCAATCTTCTCTTATCCAGCATCGTGACTCTGAGCCTCACGTTCAGTGCTATTTCTGACAAGATCACAACTACCGACAAAACCTCGTCAACAATTAATACGTACGATGATTTTAAAATTTAAATGTTGATGATGTATTGAGGACCAGTGGAAGAACGTCCTCCACACAGTTTCGACAATGGTAGCTACAAATGTATCTGTAAAAGTTTAGGTTTTGATCAGAAACATTTTCAAAGTAAACGTTTTTCTGTCGTTGAATTAGACATAATGTGTTGAGTCTCATTATCTGTGTCCACAGCAAGAATCAGAAAAACTTACAATAAAAACAAGTAAAATGTGTGATTATGGTGATGGAAAGTTGAAAGAGTGGAATTTGGTGGCAATTTACAGAAGAGTGTTATGATGAAACAGTGCAACACACCACACTGTGTCAACTGAGTCAAGTTTCCTTGGTATAAACGGTTGCAGCCGAAGTTGGACGAGGCAGGTAGTGTTACGTGCACGTCATGGCTTCATATTTAAGTTTCAGGGAAACAAACATTACACTCATATACATCTGCATATTCATTATATCACTCTATCATGTCATGTGCTGTTTAGAACAAACTTTGAATATAGAATCTTGACTAATAACTATAGTTTTTGACCAATTATTAAGAGTTCAATCTAACAATGTCTTGTTAAGTTTATGTAGAAGGTTTTATTGGGAAATACAATATTAATGAGACCTGAGTTTAATAAGACATTGACACCACTCTTAGTGGCGGATCTTGGCCAAAATTTATGGGGGAACCAAAATAATATACTCAATTTATATATTTAATATTTTTGTCACTAATTCAGGAAAAATTAATACATAATCTAATATAGCTATAATTATAATAGAAAATACATATATCTAAATAATATTGTCATCATTCATTTTTTTCATATTCTTGAATTTATCAAATAATTGAATCATAACTACATTTTTTAGCTATTTTTTTCAATGTAAATAACCATATTATCTGCAAAATATTGATTTTCCATTTTACTAATATGCATATATTGATTCAAAAGTCATCACAATATTTTGTTCTCATCTTCACTTCTTTTTTATCAATTTTTAAAAAATAAATTTATTCTTTAATTCTTTTTATCAATATACCTGTCTATAATATAAAACAAGTTTAAGACTAAAAAAATAATTTATTATAATTTAATTAAAAATTGAGAGACATAATTACTAAAAATAATTATGATAATCAAGTTACACTTAAAAATACTCTATAAAAAATCACATAATACATTATTTGCTCTTCTTTTTTCATAAAAAATGAATATACAAAAGGGTAATGAGATAAAAAAAAAATAGGGCTAAATATTAGTATTGCATTAGTGAGACAAGAGAATTTTTTTTTTCCTTTACGAATAAGAGAAGATATGAAAAAGATGAGAACAAAAATAATGAGTTTCTGTTTAACTTTTTTTTTTCAATAACAAAAGAAATCAGGTAAAAAGTAATAAATGAATACAACATATGAAAAAACATAAAAAATAATGTGAAAAAAAAAGAAAAGTGATCTTAACAATTTTTTTCTTTATTATATTTAATTTTATATTGTACTATTTATTAAAATTAAATGATTTACTTTATAAAAAAATATCTAATTTGTTTTTTATTAATTTTCAGTATATTACTATCTAATTTAAAATATACACACAATTTAAAAAAATTAAAAATATATAATTTACAAATATTTAAATACATAAAACTTAAAAAAAAAATTAAAAAAGTTGGGGGGGCCGTGGCCCCCGCCTGCTTCTATGTGGCTTCGCCACTGCCCGTTTCCTAGGGTACAAAATCTTAAGGGGACCACTAAAGACTAATCACCTACCTGGATGAATGATTTGGTATACGATCTGGCCAAACACATGTCAGTCCAAGACAACATGTACTCTGCTGGTCGGCTAGTTAAGTTAGTCTATCACCCTAAACAAAGCAAACTCAAAATTACAAGACCTATCATGATTAGCAGGTAATTAAGCCGACTAAATCAAAGTCCAACTATGTAAAATTTATAAATCCTACTATAAAAGACACATTTTACAAAAACATATATTTATATTTTTACTCTGATATCTGACTCTAGTATCTCGAATTGACTTTGGCATCAAAGTGTCTTTTGGATGTTTTTTTTTTTTTTTACATTCGAGATCTAAGGACGAGATACCCTAAAAAAAAGACCTTGAAACCCTAAAGACTATGTAATAAACTTGCAAAATATATATTATCCCTGTAAAAACACATTTCATTTCAAATAATCTTGGGAAACGAATTCAAATAAAAAAATAAGTCGGAATTTTACTCTTCAAAAATACCAATTTCCGACCTGCGAGCGCAAATAAATATATCTAAACTCCTTAAAATTTACCTTCTCAGGAACCGAATTCCAAATTAATTATATAGGCGGAAATGACAAAAAAGTGTAGGAGATTTGGTCTGAGAGAAAAATAAATTCTTACCTGCCACAGTTTCAAGTGTTATTCCAGAAAATAATGTTGTCTATTTAGATAAACTTTTATTAAATTAGTATTATTTGTGGAGTTGACGAGAGACACTTTTGAAATTTTCTCAGAAGAGGCTAACATTATCTGTTTTTCTTATTTTCGTAACGACTTCCTCTGGTGTGGATATAAGTAATGCTTTTAAAAGACTTTTGAAAAAGTAAGCGTAAGTTGTAAGATGGGAGAAAGAGAAAGTAGTATAAAAGGGTGTCATGGTTGTGTTTTGGTTCATTGCAGAATAAATAAAAGGAAAATGATACATTGACACCCCAAACTTATCACTTTTATGACCACCTGACGTGGCAGCAGTAATTGGATTTTAATTTTTTTTTAACTGAAAAATGAAATTGGCATCAGGAAGCATCATTCTCCGCACAAGCGCGTGTAGCCACACCCACTGGCCACACAGCAGTCCGCGCAAATATTTTTCAGTTTTTGAAAACTCCTCCACCGCTCCATCGCTTATCCAGTTTCTCCAGTTGCACCCAGTTCCCTTCCCCGCACCACACAGACACGAAACCGGCGCCCCACAACCATCGTCCCGCACACACTCACACCTCAGGCCGACGTCATCCCGCAACCGCCGCTGCACATAACCCTTCCCGCACCACACACAGTTCTGCTCCACCCGTTCCCACCTTCCTGTCCACAAATCCCTTCCCTTCCGGCCTCATCGTTGAAACCCCAACTCGAATCCCTCTCCCTCTCCACCAACACTTCCCCGCACCTTTCTTATTCCTTGGTCAATCCCCGAACCCCTTGACACTCCCAATTTCCCAATTGCATAACCTAACCTATATTTTGCCCCAATTTCAACGCTCACCATCGGTCATCCTCACTTGCACACTCCATTGACGTTCACTATTCACCACCGCTGCTCCCACTGCTTATCCTCACCTGCGATTTTCTTATTCAGTCACTGACGCACTCATCTTCATCAACACCTCAACCTCCCCTCTATCTTCCCCTCACTTTCAATCACTAGAAGAAGTCGCGGCCAATGGCAACCACTGAAGCCACAGTCTAGTAGTGAACGTCATCCTTCCACCCCACTCTGTAACCACCACAGTGAAGCACGCATTTTCGAGCGATTCTCATTAGACATGTCAAAGTGGGCCAACCCGGCTCACACGGGTTGGCTCACCACGAGCTGGGTTGAAAATGAGTGAACCCAACCCGGCTCACTTTCTGGTGAGCCAGAAATTCTGTAACCCGGCTCAACCCACCACGGGTTGGTGGGTTAAGTGGGTTGGCTCACCAACCCACCTAAAAAAATTAT